>SAMEA3387469__coassemble_809_pt1 | contig 51098 bp, 47 predicted proteins | sample SAMEA3387469__metabat2_high_PE_046 | metagenome-assembled genome bin SAMEA3387469 (sample SAMEA3387469) | Felis catus | biome: Faeces | place: United Kingdom | collected 2012
TGAAGTAGGAATGAAACATAGAAGTTTATAACTTTTTATAAGTTTTCAGTAACGGGTGCAAGGTTTATGGATATAAAGAAAACAGATATCCGTAAGAAAAGAAGGACAGGAGCGATCATTGGAGCAGTAGTCATGATTTTGCTTATGGGATTTACCATAGGGCTTATGCTGTGGGCAAATACACAAGATCCCATACCGACCGGACTGCTGATATTTCTGATCGCCATACCGGTTGTGATCATCGGAGGAATTCTGGCAGCACTTGCAGGACGCATGAAAGAGATTGAAGGAGGAGAAGAGGATGAAGCTTCTAAGTATTGAATATATTCCGGGTGTAGAGTTTGAGGCACTGGGAATTGTAAAGGGAACAGTTGTACAGACAAAAAATGTAGGAAAAGATTTCATGGCAGGGATGAAGACCCTGGTAGGCGGAGAGATCACAGGCTATACGGAAATGCTCAATGAGGCAAGACAGATTGCCACCAAGCGTATGGTAGATGAAGCCAAAGAGATGAATGCGGATGCTGTGATCGGTGTGAAATACGGTTCCTCTCAGGTAATGTCAGGGGCAGCAGAAGTGATCGCATATGGAACTGCGGTGAAGTATAAACAGGATTAAAAATTAAGAACAAGAGCAGGGCATGCAAACACTGTTCAATGGTAAATTAGGCGTAGGCGGAGTATGATAATCCGCTTGCGCTATTTTGTTTTACAGAGTATAGTTATTATATGGCCGAGTATTATCAGAACTGACAGAATATACGTTGTCAAATGAGATAGAAGCATCATATGAGATTCTGAGAAAGTATCAAAAGTATGAAAAACTCAGAAGATATACCGAAAAAATGAAAGGCGTAAAAGAGATATTAATATGAGCGATAATAAGAATGTAAATCAGGACAAAGGTCTTCAGGGAAATGAAAAAATAGAGCAGGCGATCGCTGCTCTGCAGCAGGAAGCCACTCAGGAAATGCTGGCACATACACTGACTGTAATCCGTAGACGAATGAGAGAAAACGGCCAGTTTATCCTTTCAGTAGAACCGCCCACAGGAGACAACCAGCTCCGGATCGGCACAGTGAAAACCGGAGATGGTAAAGTCTGGTGGGCAGCATTTACCAGCTTTGAGGAAGAACTGAAAGGCGGCGGAAGCGTACAATCCACTTTTCTGACAGACATAGATCAGCTTTTTCATTCAGCATTACAGGTAAATGAGATTGAGGGAATCATTCTCAACCCATGGAACCGGACGATCATGCTCGATAAGAACCTGATTAATATCATATTGGGAAATGTGTGAAGCTATGTAAAGGACTTTTCTGCTTATCGGGAGTTTCCCATTTTGTTTAATTCAGGCAATATTGTAACCAACATGGTAATAAAACACAGAGAACCACCAATCACATTGGATACCGGTTCTGCCATAAACACGCCATCTGTGCCCATGTGTAATCCATAGGGCAGGAAATAAGTCAGCGGAACCACAATAAATACTTTACGAAGCAGGGAGAAAAAAATCGCCTGCTTTTTTTTATTCAATGATTTAAACACTGTCTGACCAATATACTGCAGATCCATAAAAATAAAGGCTGCAAAGTAAAGCTTCAGCGCAGGAACGGCATCCTTCAATAACAATTTATCTGAACTGAAGATCCCGATCAGAAATTCAGGGGCAATGAGAATGACGCTCCACATGATACCTGTATAGATCAGAACCATAATGATCAGAACAACCCCTGCTTTCTTTACCCTGTCAGGACGTCTGGCTCCGTAATTGTAGCTGAGAACAGGAGAGGTTCCCTCATTGATCGCATGGATAGGCGTCTCCACCATCTGGCGAACACTGGATATAATAGTCATGACAGAGATATAAATATCACCGCCTGTCACGGAAAGAACATTATTGCAGCAGATACTTACCAGGCTGTTAGTCAGCTGCATGATAAATCCGGCAGACCCCAGACTGATGATATCCCTGGCATGTCTGGTGCACTCAGAAATCTCATTTATATGAATCCATCGTACCTTCAATTCTGATTTTCCATGAAGAAAATAAAATACAAGCAAGGCAGAGAGAATCTGAGAGATGACAGTAGCAATCGCTGCACCCTTAATCCCCATATCCAGAACAAAAATAAAAATCGGATCAAGAATAATATTTGCCACTGCACCGACTGTTACTGACAGCATACCGATAATGGCATATCCCTGTGCATTGATAAAAGGATTCATTCCTGTTGCTATCATGGAAGGGAGAGTACCCAGAAGGTAAATCATCAGATAGGGATACGCATAAACCAGAGCATCATCTGAAGCACCAAACAGAGTCAGTAAGGGGCGGGCAAAAAGAAATCCGATCAGCATCAGCACAGCAGCACTTCCACATAACATGGTGAAAGCAGTATTCATGATCATGTCAGCAGTCCTGGAATCTCCTTTTCCGCGGTTGATAGAGAAAATTGGTGCACCTCCGGAACCAAAGAGATTACTGAAAGCAGTAATGATCATGATGATCGGAAAGCATAAGCCCACAGCGCCAAGTGCAGTTGTTCCTATATCATGGATCCTGGCGATATAGATACGGTCCACAATGTTGTATAAAAGATTCAATATCTGCGCTACCAGCATGGGAAGCGCAGCACTTAATATATTGTTGGTCACAGTTCCGTTTTCAAAATCAATACGTTTCATTATAAATTTTCCTAAGTTCAAAAGTCTTATCGTGCATATAAGTATATCATAAAGTAAACAGAAATTCACTCTGATACAGTGGTGTTGGAACAAAATATTCTCTGAAATTGTTACTGTTCACTCCGTTCACAGTAACGTAGCCAAAATTCATTCCAGATTGCCTGCGGCAATGGAATTTTGGCTTGTATGTCTCGGGATTTTGGCATATTCATGCCAAAACACCTCGCGGGATAGTGGTGTGTGAACAGTAAGCTGAAATTGTCATAAGTCATGATACAGAGAATAAAAAAGCATTTTTTATCCATACTATTTTCATGTAACAAAATACAGTATTTCTTAAAAAAGGAGACAACAGACTATGATTTTAAAAGAAAAGGAACGTTCAGTAATCGAAGATCTTCAGACACAAGAGAAAAGCTGTGTGGAAAAGTATGGAAAATACGCAGAACAGGCCAGAGACACGGAGCTTAAAAATCTTTTCCGGAATATCCAGCAGGAAGAACAGAAGCATTATGAGTCTTTGTCAATGATTCTTTCCGGAAGTGTTCCTGAATGTAACTGTAATGACAGATCAGGCAGAGACTATCAGCCAAAAGCAGTCTATACAGCCATGAGTTCACCGGAAGATAAACAACACGATGCGTTTCTTGCAACAGACTGTATTGGTACAGAGAAGCTGGTGTCAGGAACATACAATGATGATGTATTTGCCTTTGGCGACAGTGGTGTACGCAAGCTGCTGGCTGATATCCAGATTGAGGAGCAGAATCATGCGGAGATGCTGTATAAGTATAAGACTGTGAATGGAATGGCATAACAGCGAAAAGGATGTCGGATTTGCTCTCGGCATCCTTTTTATATGGGATTATACAGGATAAAATAGTATAAAAAAATGTCAAAATATTTTATTGAAACTCTTCGTGATTTTGCTATGATATAGTAAGATTATATCGGCAGAAGGTCAGTACTATAGATATATAGTGAATCGGAAACAAAATTCAGAAAGGGGATTTTTACATATGTACACAGGAAACTATGAATGTCTGGAATTATTTGTAAAACCAGAAGGCGGGAAAAAAGGCTGTGTGAGCCTGAAGAAGGTAAAAGAAAACAAAACAGAAATAAAAGAATTGCAACATATCTATGGGAACTGGATTAAATTCCGAGCCGGGAGCTTATGGAAGCATGACTCTGCCAAGAGAACTTCACGTGAAGAATGAAAATGAGGGATAAATAGAAATGACCACATCTATGATAAAGGGCAATCCGCTGAAGTTGATGTTACAGTTTGCGTTTCCTTTATTATTAGGAAACTTGCTGCAACAGACTTATAATATTATTGATGCTGCGATCGTAGGCCAGATTCTTGGCGCAAAAGCACTGGCAAGTGTAGGAGCCAGCAGCAGTATTCAGTTTCTGGTACTGGGATTCTGCATGGGAAGCTGCCTGGATCACAGCAACCTGCTATATTTTTCCGACATGCCTGTGGTGCATCCGAAAGTCTACAAAAATGCTTGCATCTATAGCAGTCCGAGTAAATAATGCATCATAATCCAGCCCATCAGAGTGTGAAATTCTGCGTCATATATCTTTGCCGTGCGTTAGAGTGTGTCTGAAAAATCATTCCCGCAATCTGCACGCTCCACTTTGCGGGATATTTCACCCGAATTCAGTTGCCGTAGCCCGCTACGGCGCCCTCATCCGGGCAAAATATCCCACAAATTGTGACGCACATCTTGCAGAAAGCCTTTTTCAGACACGCTCTAGAGCGTGTCTGCAGATATCTTCCTTGTCTTTCGCACTCTGCTGAACTGTCTTAAATGCATTATTTATTAGGGCTGCTATAAAAAAGTATGACACAATAAGAAAACAGCTATGCAAGAGCTGCAGATAAAAATATCTGTACTCTTCATAGCTGTTTTTATGTATGGTTTATATATGGTAAAGCTATTGACTATATGGATATCAGGTTAAAAGAGCTTCTGCTCAGATGCTTTTTTATCCGTAAATGGTCCTGCGACAGTTTTGACATCTCTGTGATTTCCAAAGAAATCCTGATTAAAGATAATCGGGCTTCCGTCAGGATTTTCGTATTTCTGCTCCGGTTCGAATGCCATACCAAGTGTTTCAGTTGAGATGATACCGTCGTTTTCTTCTTTGATGATATCATACAGGTTGGTCTTCAGATACCAGCCATCTTCTTTCTCTTCAACAGAGATATCTACAGTGTGTTCTGTATCTGTGACAGCATCTGTTTCTTTTTCCCATGCACGTGCTCCATTGAAATAGAGATTGCCGGATGCCCATACAGGAAGATGATCATAATAGCAGTTGCCTGTTGTCTCAGAACCCATTCCGCAGTAACCTTCGAACTGTCTGTTCCATTCATCAAAGGTTGGATATCCGTTAAATTTGAAAGTTCCTGTGATCACATTGCATTCATCCCACATATTTCCATTGTTACCCATAAGATCAGCCAGATCCTGCATACAAGGACGGATTGGTTTCTGAACGAAGATGTTGTTGTAGAATCTGTCATCTCCATGAAGGATGGTCATAAATCCTGCAACCTGAGTTCCGTGTTTGGTGTGATATGGAGTATATCTCGGAGATGGAATATCAGGTGCACCGTTGTCTGTACCGATACCAACAGAAACGAAGCCGCCGCAGATCAGGTTATGTACAAGGGCAACACCCTGGGTTGCAATTTTCAGTGCACGGTCAGACAGCAGGATATTGTGGTCGATCAATGTCGGACCATGGGAAACCTCAACGAAGATATCTTCTCCTACGCTTGTGACAGCGTCATCCCCTGCCTCGAAGTCATTAGGAAGAGCATTGTCATGGAAGAGATTTCCTGTAACGCGGGTTCCCTGTGCCTGCCAGTCAAGCCACAGACCACGGGTGCAGTTGTGGATATGGTTGCGGCGGAAAATAACATCGATAGCAGCATGCATTTTGATACCGCCAATCTCTGCTCCTGCCAGATTCTGCTTGTTATTAATGTGATGGATATGGTTGTCTTCAATAACAGAGAATACGCCTCCAAGATGTCCTACAATACCTGTCTGACCGCAGTCATGGATCTCACATCTGCGCACAATATGGGAACCGATGTGTTCTTTATCCCATCCTTCATAGGAAGCCTGGCAGATGCAGTCGCGTTCTGTCTGAGTTCCGTCTTTGTATTTCCACTTTAACCATTTGTTATCATTTTCAGGCTGCAGATATTTACCAAGAGAAATACCGCTGCATTTGGATTCATAGATTTCACAGTCTTCGATGATCCATCCTTTGGACCAGTGAGGACCGACCATTCCCTCCTGATAAGCGGTAGGGGGAGCCCACTGAGTAGCAGCCTGACTGATGCGGAAACCGGAGAGCGTGATATATCCGATTCCTTCACTTTCCGGATAGAAGCAGTTTCTTCTTACACTGATCTCAACATTTTCTTTATTGGGATCTTTTTCATGGAAGTTTGCATAAATAATTGTCTGATTATTGGCTTCATCCTGTTCTGCATACCATGTATATACAGAGAAATCAGGATCCCATGAGATAGTACTTTTTTGTGGATTTTTAACTTTATCCAGAGTGGTTACTTCATACATGGATTTTTCATTCAGATATACATCGCCTGTATGAGCAATAAATGTAGCGATAAACCAATCTCCGGATACCAGGGTAGTAAATGGGTTATAATCACCGAAGATTCCGTTCGGAATGACTGCTTTCCATACAGTGCCTTCTACATTTTCCCAGTCTTTGACAGCTTCACTTCCTGTAATGTGCGCCTGTCCTTTTATTGCAGAACGGTAGGTGATACGCTTGTCTGCCGTTCCAGCGTGAATCGGATTAACAGCTTCACGGTATAATCCCGGTGCAACGATGACTTCATCTCCCGGAAGTGCCTTTGCAGCGGCCTCCTGAATAGTTTTGAATGGATTTTCTTTTGTTCCGTTTCCGGTCTGGATCACGGATGCATCAACGTAAATAATCATTATAAAAACCTCCCGGCCTTCTGGCCTGAATCCTTCTGTTTGCGGGCGAAATGCCCATAAGATATGTAATCTAGAGCGTGTCTGAAAAATGCTTTACGCAAGATGTGCGTCACAATTTGTGGGAGATTTTGTTCGGATGAGGGCGTCGTAGTGGACTACGACAACCGAATTCGAACAAAATATACCGCAAAGTGGGGCGTGCAGATTGCGGGAATGATTTTTCAGACACGCTCTAGTGTAGCATGTAGATATGCAGCGAAACAATGGAATTCTGTGTCGTTTTGTATGAATTTTGTGATGATTCATTACTGTTCACTGAAGACGTTGGATTCGAAAATAAGAGAACGAAAGAATTTCTGGCAAAAATCCTGTAAATAGAATAAATCTTGATACTTAAAACTTAAAATAGTGAGTAAATACCGGGCTTTATTTACCAGTAACTTTTACCTGCATATTACATAGATTTTGATGTAAATACTCTGCAGATGATATATTATAAAAAATACAAATATTTTCAGAAAGTGCAGGCTATCATGAATAAAAAGAAATCAAAGAATAAAAAACAGGATAAGCAGAGTGAGAAGCCGGTTCCGGGGAAAAAGGAAGAGGAGCAGACAGAAGGAACTGGTAGAAATTCAGCTCAGAACCCTTGCTATGGATTACTGGTCTGTAATGGAATATAATATATATACTGCCTGGATTTCAAAAACAAAAATCCAGGCAGTTATTTTAATACCAGCGTGTCATTGGCAGATCATTATTGATTCCTTTAGTCATCAGAATCTGGTGCAGATCAATAATTCCGTTATGGAAGGTTGCAGCACATGCTGACAGGTAAAGTTCCCACATACGCAGGAAGGATTCATCAAACATGGTCTTTTCCTTTTCTATATTCTCACGGAAATTCTTTTCCCAGTGGAGCAGAGTTTTATTGTAATGCAGACGCAGATTTTCAATGTCCAGAGTGTGGAAATTGTCCTCTGCCATATGATTCAGGATTTCTCTCAGACTGGGAACAGTTCCGCCTGGAAAGATATATTTCTTGATCCATGGATCACCCGGATGTTCTTTCAGTGCACTGATAAAATGAAGCAGGAATAATCCGCCCGGTTTCAGAACTTTCTCTACACAGTCAAGGAAGAGCTGATAATTGTCACGGCCAACATGTTCCAGCATTCCCACACTGACTACCCGGTCAAACTGATAGTCATGCTTTGGCAGATCGCGGTAATCCATCAGTTCCACTGTAAGATAATCTTCCAGGCCCTGATCTTTGATGCGCTTTTGGAATTCTGTATATTGTTCGTGGCTTAAAGTGATTCCTGTACCATGTACTTTGTATTTTTTGGCAGCCTCAATCAGCAGAAAACCCCATCCGCAGCCGATATCAAGAAGACTCATACCTTCTTCCAGGTGTAATTTTTTCAGAATATAATCTACTTTATTAACCTGTGCCTGATATAAAGAGTCATCGTCATGAATGAAGTAGCCACAGGAATAACTCATGGTTTCGTCCAGCCATAATTTATAAAAATCATTTCCGATATCATAGTGGCTGGTGACTTCCTTTTCCTGGTTTTTTTTGGATGTAGAACTGAACATAATCTTTTTCAGAGCAGATTCATTGGTAGAAAATTTGCTCATCTGTCCCAGAAAATGATCCAGTGCCTCGTAAAGATTTCCCTCAATATCCAGATCTCCCCGCATATAAGCCTCGCCTAATGCCAGGGAAGTGCTTTTGAGCAGCTCGGCCAGAGGAATTGTTTCCTTAAAATTTACTGTAAATGTGGGTTCTCCCTCTCCGATCGGATATTCGGAATTCTTGAACTTTACAAGAAATGGATAGTCCGTAAAGCGTTCAAGGAATTGCACCATTGCTTTTTCTTCAGCCTTTTCTCCTAATGTCTCAAACATAATAGTTTACCTCCTTTAACACAAAACTATGATACACCTTTGGGGGCGCTTATCGTCAAGGGGAGAATTAAACAAAGATATCTGGAAAATTGGTCAGACTTGTAGCAGAATAATGGAAATAGAAGAAGAAACAAAAAGTTCACAAAAAACATCTTGACCATCAAAGAAACACAAGTTATAATCCCCTATATAAAAATTTTCGTGCAAAGAGCAGACAATGGGGTCTGAGAAAGAAGCCCATTGTCTGCTCTTTTTTGCGTACTACGAAGATTTTTGTTACTGTTCACACACCACTATCCCGCGAGGTGTTTTGGCTACGTTACTGAGAACGGAGTGAACAGTAACAGATTTTTGCATATTATAATCCGCACAATTCGAGAGGAGGAATATCATGAGGCTGAATCCCAAAGAACAGGAAAAATTAATGCTTCATATGGCAGGAAATCTTGCAAAAGAGAGAAAGGAAAGAGGTCTGAAACTGAATTACGTGGAGGCACTTGCGTATATCAGTTCTGAACTCCTGGAGCTTGCAAGAGATGGTAAAACAGTAGTAGAGCTGATGCAGCTTGGAACCAAGATTCTTACAAAGGATGACGTAATGGACGGTGTTGCTGAGATGATCGGTGAAGTTCAGGTAGAGGCAACATTCCCGGATGGAACCAAGCTTGTGACAGTACATAATCCAATTCAGTAAGGAGGAGAATGAGCATGAAGATCGGTGAAATTATGGCCGCAGATCGTGAGATCACACTTAATGAAGGCAAGAAAACAGTGACAGTAGCAGTGGCAAACAAAGGCGACAGACCGGTTCAGGTCGGTTCTCATTTTCACTTCTTTGAAGTAAATAAATGCCTTTCTTTTGACAGGGAAAAAGCCTATGGATATCATCTGGACATTCCTTCAGGAACATCTGTAAGATTTGAGCCGGGTGAAGAAAAAGAGGTTCAGCTTACAGAAATGGGCGGCAGACAGAGAGTATTCGGATTGAATGACCTTACCCGCGCCCAGGCAACTGACGATACAAAAGCAGCATCCATGGAAACTGCGAAATTAAAAGGATTTCTGTAAGGAGGGACAATAATGAGTACAAAAATTTCCGGAAGCAAATATGCGGCAATGTATGGCCCGACTACAGGAGATAAGGTACGTCTGGCAGATACAAGCCTTGTGATCGAGGTAGAAAAAGATTATACAACCTATGGAGACGAAGTAAAGTTCGGCGGCGGCAAGACAATCCGTGACGGTATGGGACAGTCTGTAAAAACCTGCAGCAAAGACGGAGATCTGGATCTGGTAATTACCAATGCATTGATCGTAGACTCCACAGGAATCGTAAAAGCAGACATCGGTATTAAAGACGGCAAGATTGCAGGAATCGGTAAAGCCGGAAACCCGGACATCATGGATGGCGTCACACCTGGAATGACAGTAGGTGCATCTACAGAAGCACTTGCAGGAGAGGGAATGATCGTAACTGCAGGTGGAATTGATACCCATATCCATTTCATCAGTCCGCAGCAGATCGACTGTGCATTATACAGCGGTGTAACTACTATGATCGGTGGCGGTACAGGCCCTGCAGACGGTACAAACGCAACTACCTGTACACCTGGACCATGGAACTTAAAAATGATGTTAAAGGCAGCCGAGGAATACCCGATGAACTTAGGCTTCCTTGGAAAAGGTAACTGCTCAGACGAAGCTCCTCTCATTGAGCAGGTTAAGGCTGGAGCTATGGGACTGAAGATCCATGAGGACTGGGGTGCAACACCTGCAGTTATCAATCACTGTCTGAATGTGGCAGATGAATATGACGTACAGGTTGCCATTCATACAGACACATTAAATGAAGGTGGATGTGTGGAAGATACACTTGCAGCCATCGGCGGCAGAACCATCCACACTTATCATACAGAGGGTGCAGGCGGTGGACATGCACCGGATATCATCCGCGCAGCAGCAGCTCCGAACGTACTGCCATCCTCCACAAACCCAACAATGCCATATACAGTAAACACTCTGGATGAGCATCTGGATATGCTTATGGTCTGCCATCATCTTGACAAGAGAATCCCGGAAGATGTTGCATTTGCAGATTCCCGAATCCGTCCTGAGACAATCGCAGCAGAGGATGTTCTTCATGATATGGGTATCTTCAGTATGATGAGCTCTGACTCTCAGGCTATGGGACGTGTAGGTGAGGTTATCACACGTACCTGGCAGACAGCAAGTAAGATGAAAGATGAGAGAGGCGCACTTCCGGAAGATGCAGGACACGATAATGACAACTTCCGTGTAAAACGTTATATCTCCAAATATACCATCAACCCGGCGATCACACATGGTATTTCCCAGTATGTGGGCTCTGTGGAAGAAGGTAAATTTGCAGACCTCGTTCTCTGGAATCCTGTATTCTTTGGTGCAAAACCGGATATTATCATCAAAGGCGGTATGATCATTGCATCTAAGATGGGCGATGCAAATGCATCCATTCCGACTACACAGCCGGTTCTCTATCAGCCAATGTTTGCAGCTCATGGAAAAGCTAAGAACGAAGCCTGCCTGACCTTTGTATCCCAGGCTGCCATGGATGAAAATGTAAAAGAGAAATACGGTCTTCAGAAAACTGTAGTACCTGTAAAGGGCTGCAGAAATATCAGCAAAAAAGATATGGTATTTAACGACAGAACACCGGAACTGACAGTAGATCCGGAGACATATAAGGTTACTGTTGACGGCGAAGAGATCACTTCCAAACCGGCAGAGAAGCTTCCGCTGACACAGCTTTACAGTCTGTTCTAAACAACTTTAAACCATTACATTCTGGCTATCTGATCATAAAAATGATATTCGCAGGACTGTTATTTATGGAGTTTTGTGAGAACTTTTATAAGAACTTACCAAACAATATAATGACAGTCCTGTCAGATTTAACAGAAAAATATACTGAAGAAGCAGGAGAGGAGAGAATATTATGTTAGGAGTTTGTCTTTTATTCGTAGGAATCGTACTGATCAACAACGGTATGTGTTCTTTATACAATGTAGACGGAAAATCAACCGCCATTATGAATATCTTTACAGGTGGTCTTTCTTTATTTATTAACTTTGTCAATCTGGTGCAGGGCAATTATTATGCAGCAGGAACAGGATTACTGTTCTGCTTTACCTATCTTTTCGTAGCCCTGAGTAAATTCCTGAAAGCAAGCCCGATTCCATTTGCATGGTTTTCTACTTTTGTAGCCATCAATGCGGTGATCTTCGGTACAATCGAGGGATTTACAGGAAGCACTGCACTGGGAATCACACCGGATCTGCGCTGGGCAGCAATCTGGTATCTGTGGGCAATTCTCTGGGGAACTGCTTTCGTAGAAGATATCTGCGGAAAAAAACTGGGAAAATTCGTTCCATATCTTCAGGTATTTGAAGGAATCGTAACTGCATGGGTTCCTGGAGTTATGATGCTACTTCAGATTTGGTAAGAAAACAATCAATAAACCTTATCAATTGAAGAACAGGTAGTATTAATAAAACATAAAGCAGATTCTGGAGGTTGAAAATAATGCTGTGTGAACAGGTTTTGGGAAAGCTTCATGATTTTGATATTACAGGAAAAACAATAGAATATGTAGATATCGAATGGCACGAAGCATTCAAGAAAATACATAAAAAAACAACAGACAAAGGAACAGAAGTGGGAATCCGCATGGACGATTCCATTCTCGCCAGAGGTCTGTATCAGGATGATGTGATCTACGCAGATGATGAGAAGCTTGTAGTGGTAAATACACCGCCATGCGAAGTTATCCGTGTTTCTCTGACTCCGGGACATGAGAAAATGTCTGCAAAGGTCTGCTATGAAATCGGAAACAGACACGCACCGCTTTTCTGGGGAGAGAATGATACGTTTATCACAATCTATAACGAGCCAATGCTTGTTATGCTTCAGAAAATCCATGGAGTTCAGGCAGAGAAAGAAGTGTTGAAGCTGGACTTTGACAAGAGAATTTCTGCAAGTATTCATAATCATCATCATTAATAACAACGGAGGTTCTTCATGTCAGAAAAACAGTTCTATCTTCTACAGGTAAATGATGCGCTGTTCCCTATCGGAGGATATTCCCACTCCCAGGGACTTGAGACTTATATTCAGCGTGGAATTGTCCACAATGTAGACACAGCCAGAGAGTACATCACTCGCAAAATCAAATGGAATCTTGCGTATACAGAACTTCTGGCAGCCAGACTTGCATACGAAGCTGCAGAGAAAAAAGACCTGCAGGAACTTCTGTACCTGGAAGAACTTCTGGAAGCATCCAGAATTCCTATGGAACAGAGAGAAGCTGCCAGAAAAATGGGTTCCCGTTTTGCCAAGACCATTGAAAAGCTTGGACTTTCCATCAGCGAAACAGGGATTTTCAGAGAATATCTGGATGCAAGAAAGGGAAAAGCAGTAAATCATTGCTGTATTTACGGAGTTTTCTGTGCAGAAATGCAGATTCCTCTGGAAGAGGCGCTGACACATTATCTATATGCCCAGACATCTGCAATCGTCACCAACTGCGTAAAAACAATCCCCCTCAGCCAGACATCCGGGCAGCAGCTTCTGAGCGGATGCTATGGGGAATTTGATGAGATATTAAAGGATGTCATGAACAGAAGCGAGGAGGACTTATGTCTCTCTGCACCTGGATTTGATATCAGAGGAATCCAGCATGAGAAGTTGTATTCCAGGCTATATATGTCTTAGCTTGAATTTGGTATTAGTTTATTCCAGGCTCAAGCGTGGATAGAAACAGAATCATGTGTATAATATGAAATCTTCAAAAATAATATGTGGAAAGTCAGTAAACAGATTATAAGAAGCTATCAACAAGTAAAGTAGAAAAGAGGAAATCGGTTATGTCATACGTAAAAATCGGAGTTGCCGGACCTGTGGGTTCCGGAAAAACAGCACTTATTGAAGCACTGTCAAGAAAGATGGCAAAGGATTACAGCATTGGTGTCATCACAAATGATATCTACACAAAAGAAGACGCCCAGTTCCTTGCAAAGAACAGCGTTCTTCCTGTAGAGAGGATCATTGGTGTAGAGACAGGCGGATGCCCTCACACAGCCATACGTGAAGACGCTTCCATGAATCTGGAAGCAGTAGATGAGATGATGGAACGCTTCCCTGATATTGAACTTCTTTTCATCGAAAGCGGCGGAGATAATCTGTCTGCAACATTCAGTCCGGAGCTGGTAGATGCAACCATCTTCGTTATCGACGTAGCAGAAGGTGATAAGATTCCGCGTAAAGGCGGTCCTGGAATCACACGTTCTGATCTTCTTGTAATTAATAAGATAGACCTGGCTCCATATGTAGGTGCAAGTCTCGAAGTAATGGAAAGAGACTCCAAAAAAATGCGTGGTGACAGACCATTCCAGTTTACAAATATCCGCGGAGATGAGAATGTAGATAAAGTAGTAGAGTGGATCAAGAAGAACGTACTCTTAGAAGGAATGTAAAGGAAAATGCCTATGGATAACAAATTCGGAAAAATATCCCGCATCAGCGCCTGCGCAGCCTTAAAAGACGGAAGGACTATTCTGGAAGATCTGTCTTTTACAGCACCATACAAGATCATGATGCCTTTCGAAAAAGAAAACGGTGGGATCCAGATCATGCCGCTCTGTGCTTCCGCAGGAATTATGGCAGGTGATTCCCAGGAATTTTCCTATCATGTAAAGGAAGGCGCAGACCTGGAAGTCCTGTCCCAGTCCTTTGAGAAAATCCACAAAATGGACGAAGGCTCAGCCACCCGGACCATCGAAGTACAGGTAGACAAAAACGCTACATTATACTATTATCCACAGCCGGTGATTCCTTTTGCGCAGTCAGCCTTTGACAGCAAAATGACTATCCATCTGGAAGACGAAACCTCCCGTTTATTCCTGCTGGAGATCATCTCCTGTGGTCGAAACGCTCATGACGAACGTTTTCAGTACCGCAGATTCTCCTCAAAAGTCCTGCTGTACAGAGGAGACAAACTGATCTATCGCGACAATACCCGCTATGAACCGGACAAAATGCCCATGGAAGGAATCGGAATGTACGAAGGTTACACACATATGGCAAACCTGTTTCTTTCTAAGGTCTGCAGCAGAGATGGTGAAAACTGCGGTCAGGAATCCGGAACTGTCAAAACGGCAGATTCAACAATCAATCTGGAACTTCAGGAAAAAATCTGGCAGATCCTTGACGAAGATTCAGAAATAGATGGCGGAGTTACCCGTCTCACAACCGGAGATCTGGCATTGAGAATCTTCGGTCATCGTGCTCAGAAACTGCAGCAGGTAGCGGAAAAAATCAAAAAAATATACGAAAATGAACGGACATAAAAGTGGCGGGGTTTCCCGTCACTTTGTTATGTTGCCTGGAACGAAGTGAACAGGAAGAAAAATATTATGAAATTTGTAAACAGAATAATAGTTGCTATTTTAAGTAGGACATTTTATAATAAAAATGATAGCTAAGAGATAAAATGATAAGAGGAAAAAATATGGCAACTATTAAAGATATTGCAAATGCGGCAGGCGTATCGGTTGCAACGGTATCGCATGTTGTTAATAATACACGTTTTGTCAGTCCTGAATTACGTAAACGAGTTGAAGAAGCGATTGCAAATGCAGAAACTCCTCCAAATTTTGTAGTAAAAAAGAAAATGCAGGAAAAAGAGCGGAAAAAAAATAAGATGCTGATGGAGGAGCAGAAAGTAATTGCAGCAGATGCAGGACCGGAGTTTTATCTCTATCTTACATCATCTCCTTTTGCCCACTTTGACAGTTCTGTTGAGCAGGAATTACGTAAACTGGCAGGGGAGCAGGGATGTGAACTGGTTCGTGTAAGTATAGAAAGTGAAGGAATGCTGGAGTTTTTAACCTGCAGTTTGATTAATTCCTCAAAAATGAAGGGGATTTTTGTTACTGCTTCTGTAGCAACGGAAAAACTTAGTGAAATACTTAATTCGGTTTCTGTGCCTGTTGTGATCATTGGAAACAGCATTCCGGGTGTGGCGTGTGACAGGGTAAGCACTGCGAATGAAGAGGGTGCTTATAAGGCGACTATGCATCTGATCCGTTCGGGACATGAAAATATTGCGATTTTGTGCGGCAGTGAAGACAGGGAATTTAATCGTGAGCGGATTGAAGGGTATAAACGGGCATTGAGAGATAATCAGATTCCGATTCAGGATCAATATATTGTTGATGATCTGAAAGGTAAAGTATCTGTAAAGATTGCCCTGGATAAGCTCTTGAATGATGTACACCAGCCATCTGCTATTTTTGTGGCTAATCTGGATACCATATATCATGTTTATAATTATATTTCCGAGCATGAAATTGAGTGCCCAAAAGATATTTCCATTGTGTGCTTTAATGATTTTTCCTGGGCAACCCTGATAAATCCACCTACTACTACTGTGAAACAGGATGTAGATCAGATTTGTAAAGAGGCCTTTTCGTGCATTCAGGATAGAATTAAAGAAATTCAAACGCAGTCAGAAAAAAGTGAAGCGAAGACTATTTTGCTTCCCACTCAGCTTTGCGTCAGACGTTCTACCGGCGGGATTGGAAGAGGACCTTTTGGTGAAAGGGCAGGAGATATATTAGATTTAGTGTTGACAGAAGAAGATCAGGAAGAATGTCAGAGACATACTTTTACTGCGGCAATGTCTTTTCATTATTCAGGAAAATCCCACTCTCTGCTTCTGGAAGAGGGAATCCGCAATATATTTGATAAATTCAATATTCAGATTATTGCAGTTGTAGATGCTCATTTTGATCCGGAATTGCAGTCAAAGCAGCTCAGAAGCCTTAAGCTTCTGGAACCGGATATCTTGATCTCAATTCCAACAGACACAAAAATCACATCACAGGCATACCATGAGATTGCAAGTGGAAAAACAAAAATGATATTTATGTCTAATATACCAAATGGTTTCAAGGCGAATGATTATGTAAGCTGTATTTCTGTTAATGAGCGTTCTCACGGAAGAAATATTGGCCGGGGACTTGGTGAAAATTTAAGAAAAATGCATTTGACAAATGTGGGCATGATGAAACATCAGTCAGAAGATTTCTATGCCACCAGGCAAAGAGACAGTGCTGCAGAGCAGATTATTGTGGAAGAATTTCCGGAATTAAAGATCTGCGATACGAAAACCTTTGTCAAAGCAGAAGAAACATATGAATTAACAAAACAAATGTTAGAGGAACATCCTCAGATCGAGGGAATTTATGTTTCCTGGGATGCACCGGCAAAATATGTATTGAATGCCCTGACAGATATGGGAAGAGAAGATGTTATTGTATCAACCGGTGACCTGGAATATAACATTGCATTAAACTTGGCCAGGGGCGGAATGGTAAAAGCGATCAGTGCGCAGATGCCATATGAGCAGGGAGAGGCAGTTGCGACTGTTGCAGTGAAAGCTCTCCTGGACGAAGTGGTGCCGTCCTATATTGGCGTGGAACCGGTGTATGCGGATCGGTATAATCTGCAGAAAGTCTGGCAGAAATCGTATAAAGAGCCTTTGCCTGAAGAGATTAAACAGGCTTTAAACTGGACTTGCCTGAATGAAATATAGAAAAATATAAGACGATTATAGAAAAATAGAAACAGGATCGACTTCTATTAGATATGTGAAAATAGAATGTCAGAGCCTGTTTTTTTATTTGCGAGAAAATATAGTTAAATATAGAAAAATAAACAAAAACAAAAGGGGATAAATGTGAAAAGTGCCGAAGCGAATGATAATGCCAACCTTAGGATTGACAGCAAATAGAATAAATGATATAGTAAAGCTACAATAAATTTACGTAAATTTAACCAATCAGAAAAATATAGAAAAACGAAAGGTATAGGGTGCAGAAATGAAAATTGGGTATATGACAAATGCTTTTGGACCACTTGTTGGTGCCGGCGGGGGAGTAACTAGTGTGAAGGATATTCGTTATGTAACAATGACAGATGATGAGGCTACATTAGAGCAGATTACCAAGATTGGATTTAAGAGTATCGAAGTCCTGGAAGGCAATCTTACAAATTATGCGGATGATCCACAGGTGTTAATTGATATGCTGGCCAAATACGGTGCGGATATGATGAGTGTTTGTGTAGGAGCAAATTTCATTTATCAGGACGCATTGGAAGACGAAATGGTTCACTTAAGAGCAGTTGCTGAAATGGCAGCAAAGGTTGGCGTCAAATACTTTGTAATCTGTGGTGGTGCTATCAGAGGAAAAGGAATCCAGCCGGGTGATGTGGAACTTCTCGCAAAAGGCCTTTCAAAAGTAATGGAAATTACAGAAGAGTATGGACTTGTAGCATGTTTCCATCCTCATCTTGGATCTATCGCAGAGAAACCGGAAGAGATCGATGCACTCTTTGCAGCATCTGATATCAAGATCTGTCCGGACCTGGCACACTTAAAAGCCGGCGGTTATGATCCGTTGACCTTTATCAAAAAATACTATGACAGAATTGCTTTCATTCATTTGAAAGATCTCCATGATAATGGTACATTTGCACCTCTTGGAACAGGAAATGTTGATAACAAAGGTGTCATCGAATATGTAAAGAGCAAAGGCTATGATGGAGACTGGTTAGTAGAATGTGATGCATGGCCAAATGATCCGGTTGCGGATTGTAAACAGTCTTATGAATACTTAAAAGGTTTATTATTTTAAATTTTAATTATTAATTGGGGGATAGCAAAATGAGAAAAAAAATAGTAGGAATGCTTACAACAGCTACTTTATTAACAATGGCATTAGCAGGGAATGTACAGGCTGCAGAAATTCGTTCTGTGGGACCGGATGGTGAAGCGGCAGTAGATGCCTCCACTATTGAACTGACAGATGATCAGATTGCACAGATCAAAGAAGGCGGATATACAGCTGCAATCTGTCTGCACTATGGCGGAAACGACTGGTCAACTTCTCAGCAGAAGGGACTGGAAGATACTTTTGGAGAACTTGGTATTGAAATTGTGGCTGTAACAGATGCTAACTTCTCAGCAGAAACACAGGTATCTAATATTGAAACAGTTATGGCAAAAAAACCTGATATTCTCGTTTCAATTCCTACAGATGCTACTGCAACAGCAGATGCTTACAAACAGGCAGCAGCAGCTGGCATTAAAATTATTTTCATGGATCAGAGAGCTAATGGTCTGGAAGCAGGAAAAGACTATGTAAGCGTTGTATCTGCAGATAACTATGGTAATGGATATGCATCAGGAACTGTTCTTGGAGATGCTTTAGGCGGAAAAGGAAAAGTTGCAATGGTTTACTATGATGCAAACTTTGCTCCTACAAACCAGCGTGATGAAGGTTTCCGTGATGCAATGAAAAATTATCCGGATATTGAAATTGTAACAGAGCAGGGCTTCACAGATGAATCCGGCTGTGCTGAACAGGGAGATGCTATTCTTACACAGTTCCCGAACATTGATGGTATTTATGCAAGCTGGGATGTGCCTATGGAAGGTGTTCTTTCCGCTGTAAGAGCAGCTGGTATGGAAGGAAAAGTTACTCTGGCATGTAATGACCTTGGTAATAACGTAGCACGTGAGGTCGCATCCGGAAATATTGCAGGTGGTGGTGCTCAGATGCCATATGACCAGGGTGTTGCAGAGGCAAAACTGGCAGCATTGGCACTTCTTGGCGAAGAAACACCTTCTTATGTAGCTGTTCCTGCTGAAACATTCACTCATGAGAATGTACTGGAAGCATATACAGATGTATACCATGTTGAAACACCAGACTGGTTAAAAGAAGCTTATGTAGACTAAGACTATTTCAAATAGTAGATAAATAGTAGATAGGGGAACAAAATGAGCCAAAGCATTTTAAAAATGGAGCAGATTGTAAAATCTTTTGGTGCAGTAAACGTATTAAAAGGCGTTGATTTTGATCTTGCAAAAGGTGAAGTGCATGCTCTTGTTGGCGGTAATGGAGCCGGAAAATCCACTCTGATGAAGATTATGACCGGTGTTTACACAAAAGACAGTGGAAAAGTCATCATAAAGGGTGAAGAAAAAGAAATTAAAAGCACAAATGATGCAAAAGAAAATGGAATCGCTATGATTTTCCAGGAGATGTCCCTGGTTCCGAGCCTGACGATCGCAGAAAATATATTTCTGGGATATGAGCTGAAAAAGCATGGTATGCGAGATGTTAAATTGATGAAACAGGAAACAGAGAAGGTTTTAAAACGATTAGGTTTGGATTTAGATCCGGGTACACCGGTTTCAGAACTGAGTGTCGGTTTGTGCCAGATGGTAGAAATTGCCAAAGCCGTTTCCAAGAATGCATCTATTTTGGTTTTTGATGAGCCATCTGCAGCTTTATCTGATTCAGAAACGGAGTTCTTATTTAAGATGATCCGTCAGCTGAAAGAAGAAGGCGTATCCATGGTTTATATTTCTCACAGAATGAACGAAATACTTGAAATATGTGACAGAGTAACAGTTATTCGAGATGGGAAAAAGGTAATTACAGAAAAAGTAGAAAATCTGACAATGGAAGAGATCGTAGCTCAAATGATGGGAAATGAAGCGAAAGAAACAAAGTTTGAGTATGTTCCCAGAGAGTATGATTGCAACGCAGAGGATCTTCTTACTGTAAAACATTTAAAAATTAATGACAAAATCGATGATATCAACTTTAGCATCAAACCCGGCCAGATTCTTGGTCTGGCCGGTCTGATGGGAGCCGGCAGAACGGAAATCATGGAAACTCTGTTCGGTCTTAGAAAGGCTGTAAGTGGAAGCATTGAACTGGAAGGTAAAAAGGTTGAAATAAAAAATCCTTCCGATGCAGTAGCCTGTGGTTTTGCACTGGTTCCGGAAGACAGAAGAAAAGAAGGACTGGTACTTTCGCATACCATTAAAGAAAATGCTATTCTTCCGATTTCTGCCCAGTTGGTAAAAAATGGGATATTTAATGATGATAAGGCAGCACATGATATCGTTGAAAAAAATATCCAGGATCTGGGAGTTGTAGCTGACAATATGAATCAGGAGATCAGGCTGCTTTCAGGTGGAAACCAGCAGAAGATTGTTATTGCAAAATGGTTAAATTCCAATCCTAAAATTTTTATGTTTGATGAGCCTACAGCAGGTGTTGATATCGTTGCGAAAGGTGAGATCATATCTATTATCAGAGAGTTTGCAGATAAGGGTGGCGCAGTAATTTTTGCTTCATCCGAATTAGCAGAAATGATGGCAATCTGTGATGACATCATAACAATTTTTGATGGAAAGATCACAGGAAGAATAGGCCGCAAAGAACTTATGAAAGAGGAGGAACTGCAACATGCAATCCAGAGGAAATAATAAAAAAATACAGATGAGCAAATATATGGTGTATATCGTTCTGGCAGTTGTATTTGTATTCTTCGCAATTACATTAAGAGATAACGGTTTCGCCAGCACACAGAACCTTTTAAACATTTTAAGACAGACAGCTATGATCTCAATTATGTCAGTAGCCGGTGTGTTTGTGTTAAGTGCAGGCCAGATTGACCTGACAGTTGGTTCTAACACAGCAATGAGTGCCATGTTAGTGGCTCTGGTTTTAAAGTCTACCAACAATATTTTCCTTGCTCTTATTGTTGCTTTGATTTTTGGTGTCGCAGTAGGTGTCATTAATGGTTTGCTTGTGACCAGATTAGGACTTCCCGCTTTCCTTGCTACTTTGGGAATGATGCAGGTGATCCGAGGTGCAGCAATGTGGATTACAAATACAGAGGCAGTGCCGATTTCAAATACAGTATTTAATACTATATTCGGTACAGGATTTGTGGGACCTGTTTCTGTTCTGATCCTTTGGACTATTTTATTCTACATTTTAGGTTATATACTTTTCAACAGAACACCATTTGGAAAACATACTCTGGCAACAGGTGGAAATCAGATGGCTGCTCAGTATTCAGGAATAAAAGTACAGAGAATCAAGATGTATGTCTTTATGTTATCCGGAGCACTTTCTGCTTTTGCAGGTGTTCTGTATGCAGGACGTATGCAGTCAGGAAGATATTCCTTTGGTGACGGTGACGAAATGTCTGTGATCGCATCGGTTGTTCTCGGTGGAGCATCTATGGCAGGTGGAAGTGGTTCTATCATTGGAGCTCTTGCAGGATCTATTCTTATGGGAATGATCAGCAATGCTTTGATTCTTGCAAACCTCTCATCTGCACAGCAGAAGATGGTAAATGGTTTTATTATCATTGCAGCAGTTGCACTTAGCAACCTGGCGCAGAGAAAGAAATCAAATTAAAGAAGATTTATAAAAGTAAAGATTGATATATGTGATTAAAATAAAAAAATATTTATATTATGATGATTACGGAGGGTTAGATCATGAAAAAAATGAACATTGGTTTAGTAGGCGCTGGTTTTATGGGAAAAGCACACATGGTAGCATTTTCAAACATGCCAAAACTTTTTACAGATGCACCATTTATCCCTGTATTTAAAACAGTATGCGACATTGTTCCTGAAATCGCAGAGGATTTCAAAGAAAGATATGGATTTGAAAAAGCATGTACAGACTGGATGGATATTATCAATGATCCTGAAATCGATATTGTAAGTGTTTGTACACCTAATAATGAACATGCAGCAGTTTCCATTGCAGCATTAAAAGCCGGAAAACATGTAATCTGTGAAAAACCGATCGCATCCACAACCGAAGATGCGAAAGCAATGGCTGAAGCAGCAGCAGAGGCAGCGAAAAAAGGTATAGTTTCCATGAATGGTTACCAGTACCGTCGTGTACCTGCAATTGATGAAGCGAAAAAGATCATTGAATCTGGAAGACTTGGCGAGCTGACAAATATCAGAACTCAGTATCTTCAGAGCTGGTCTGCAGACCCATCTTCTCCATTATCCTGGAGATTTGAAAAAGCAACTGCCGGAGCAGGAACGCTTGGTGATATTGCTACACATGCACTGGATATTGCTCAGTATCTTGCAGGAGATATTTCTGAAGTTGTTTCTATTGTTAAAACATATATCACTGAACGTCCGGTACAGGAGGGCGGAGTTGACCTTCTTGGTACTGTAAAATTAGGACCGGATGCAAAGAGAAAACCGGTTGATGTTGACGACGAGGTAACAACACTTCTGAAATTTGAAAATGGAACTATCGGAAGCTGCGAAGCAACACGAATGGCATGGGGAAGAAACAACTATATTACATTAGAGGTTCATGGAACAAAGGGAAGCATTTCCTGGTGCTATGAACGTCTGAATGAGCTGAATGTATGCTATGGAATGGAAGATCAGGATGGAGAAAGAGGATTTAAAACAATCTACACAGGTCCTGCAAACCCACATGGCGATGTAACATGGAACATTCCGGGTATGAATATTGGATATGGTGAGTTAAAAGCAATTGAAATGTATGAATTTGGAAAAGCAATTGTGGAAGGATATCAGCCATCTACTAACTTTGGTGTTGGATACAGACTGGATCGAGTTTGTGATGCAATTCTTGAGTCCAATGAAACAGGTTCCTGGGTTAAAGTTAAATAAATGTGCGTAATTAAGTAGGAAAAACGCGATGATAAGAGTTGGAATAATCGGATATGGCTATATGGGCCAGTTTCATAAAAAAAAGATAGTTCAAAGTGGTCAGGCAAGTGTAGTTGCAATTCTTGATAAAGAACAAAGACGACGAGAAGAAGGTCTGTCTGATGGATATCATGTATATTCGGAAAAACAGCTGGAAACATTTTTCAAAGAAACTATGGATCTTGTCATCGTGGCAACTAAAATCGAAGAACGTGCATATTATGCCACTCAAGCAATGACTGCCGGTTTCCACGTTTTATGTGAGAAACCGGTGGCCATGAATATGAAAGAACTTGAAGAGATAATTGCTATATCTGATAAAACGGGAAAAAAATTCACAGTACATCAGCCGAGACGCTTTGACAGAGATTATCTGATGTTAAAAGAAGTGATCGACAGCCATGTGATCGGTGATGTTCATACCATAGAGTCACGTGTTCATGGAGAAAGAGGAATCCTTTTCGGATGGCGTGGCAGAGAAAAATCCGGTGGAGGCTTATTGAACGATTGGGGAACACATCTGATTGACCAATATTTACAGTTGTTTCCGGAGGAAAAGGTGATTCGCATCGAATGCAGGCTGAGATCAATTCTTGTAGAAGATGTCGAAGATTATGTGGAATTAAATTTAACATTCTCAAATAATGTATATGCAAAAATCGTCTTGACAACATTTGCTTTATGTGAAATGCCGCGATGGTTTGCACTTGGCAACAGAGGAACTTTGCGTCTGGATGATATGACAGGAGAAAACGGAAGCATTGTTCGTCTGAAAACAGAAGTAGATGTTGAAGAATTAGCGAAAAGGGGAAGCGTTGCGCCCAGTCTGACGTTAGCACCTCTGGACAATCTTTATAAAGAGAAAATTCCTCTGCCAAATGAAGGCGATACGACTATGTGTTTCTGGAATAGTCTTATTGCTGCATTGAAGGGAGAAGGAGAGTTCCTGGTGAAAACGGAGGATACCATACGTCAAATGAAAATTCTGGAGGCAGCCAGGCTTTCAAGTGAGACAAATCAGAGTGTTGATGTAAATATTTGATGAAAGGAAATTGACTATGAAGTTTGGACTTTTAACAGCAATTCTTGAAGGTACAACATTTGAAGAAGCAGTTGACTTTGCAGCAGAGAATCAGCTGGAATGTCTTGAAGTTGCCTGCTGGCCAAATACAGGTGGGGCTAAGAGACGCTATGCTGGTGTATGTCATATTGATGCGGAAGCATTAACAGAAGAAAAAGCTAAAGAAATCATCCAGTACTGTAAAGAGAGAAATGTAGAGATTTCATCTCTGGGATACTATCCAAATACACTTGATCCGGATCTGGAAAAGAGAAAACAGTATATTGATCATATTTATGCATTGATAGATGCCAGCAGTATGTTAAATGTAAATATGGTTACAACATTTCTTGGAAGAGTACCGGACAAAAATGTTGAAGAAAACCTGGAAATTGTAAAAGAAGTATGGCCTCCGATCCTGGAATATGCGAAGGAAAAAGGCGTAAAAATCGCTATTGAAAACTGTCCTATGTGGTTTACTGCAGACGAATGGCCGGGAGGACAGAATCTGATGACTTCTCCGGAAAACTGGAGAAAAGTATTTGAAGTACTTCCGTACGATAATCTTGGCTTAAATTATGATCCTTCTCATTTTGTATGGCAGCAGATTGATTACATTAAACCAATTTATGAGTTTAAAGATAAGATTTTCCATGTGCATTACAAAGATATCAAAATATACCAGGATAAATTAAATGATGTTGGTATTATGGCATATCCTTTGAAATACATGTCACCGAAATTATGTGGTCTTGGAGATGTTGACTGGGGCAAATATGTATCAGCATTAACAGACATTGGTTATCAGGGCTACAGTGTAATTGAAGTAGAAGATAAGGCTTTTGAAGGCAGTCTTGATAATGCAAAAAAAGCAGTGAAGCTGTCAGCAAAATATTTAAGAAATTTCGTTGGTTGATTTCGCATCCGGACGGAAAGGAGAATAAAAATGGATCAGAATAATGCAAGTCCTAAAAAAATGAATGTCGGTTTGATTGGTGCAGGATTTATGGCTAAAGCTCATTCCATTGCATATGCTGGTATGCCTATGTTTTTCTGGCCGGCACCAATCATTCCGGTCAAAAAGATGATCGTTGATATGAATGAAGCAATTGCCAGAGAAGCTAAAGATAAGTTTGCTTTTGAATCTTATTCTACAGATTGGCATGATGTTGTAAATAATCCGGAGATTGATGTTGTGGATATCTGCACTCCGAATAATGTTCATGCTGAAATTGCAATTGCAGCTGCAAAGGCAGGAAAACATATTATCTGTGAAAAACCACTGGCATTAACTGTTGATCAGGCCAGAGAAATGTATCTTACTGCAAAAGAAAATAATATTAAAACATTAGTAGCTTTCAACTATCGAAAAACACCGGCTGTTCAGCTGGCTAAAAAATATATTGAAGAAGGCGCTATTGGTGAGATCCTTGATTTCAGAGGAACTTATTTACAGGATTGGTCAGCTGATCCGGAATCTCCGCTGTCCTGGAGATTCCAGAAGAATATTTGCGGAAGCGGAGCTCTTGGTGATATAGGAACTCATGTGGTAGATATGCTGAGATTTCTGGTAGGAGACTTTAAAAAGGTAAATGCAAGAACAGCAACCTATATTCCGGAACGTCCGGTTCAGAGCGGACTTACCGATAGTCTTGGAAATGCACGTCTCAACAAGGATACACCGAGAAAAGCAGTAGATGTAGATGATCAGTGTATGTTTATGATCGAATGTGAAAATGGAGCCTTTGGAAGCATTGAAGCAACAAGAAATGCATGGGGAAGAAATAATTATATTACATTTGAAATCCACGGAACATTAGGCTCTTTATATTTCAATTATGAACGTCGAGATGAGCTGCAGGTATGCTTTGCCAGTGATCCGGACGATCGTCGAGGATTCAGAACGATCTATACAGGACCAAATCATCCATATGGAAATGGACTGTGGCCAATTCCTGCTCTTGGTATTGGTTATACAGAAACTAAAATTGTGGAATGTTATGATTTCTTCAATGCTATTACAAACGATACACAGGCAAGCCCGAATTTTGAAGATGGATATGAAATAGAACTGATTTCAGATGCAATCCTTAAATCAGCACAAACTCATACATGGGTAGATGTTCATTAATCGTTACTGTTCACTCCGTTCTCAGTAACATATCCAAAATTCATTCCAGTTTGCCTGCGGCAATGGAATTTTAGCTTGTATGTCTCGGGATAGTAGTGTGTAAACAGCAACTGACTGGTTTCAGTATTTCTGCGAAGACCGAAAAAAGAATTGTAAGACTTGTCTTTTAGTTTTAGTATAAGAATAGTCTTAGAGCGTGTTTGAAAAATCATTCCCACAAATTATGACGCGCATCTTGCAGAAAGCCTTTTTCAGACACGCTCTAGGCTTGGAAAAAAGTTATAATAAGGTATAGTCTTTGAGGTCAAAAATCAGATAAAGGTTTCTGACCTTTTTTGTTTAATGAGGGATTATAAAATATGGAGACATTTTTTACAAAGGACAAAAATTTTTATAAGGTGTTTTTCAGGTTAATGTTGGTTGTGGCGCTGCAGAATCTGGTGGCATACAGTGTGAATATGCTGGATAATATGATGCTTGGAAGTTATGATCAGAATGCACTTTCCGGGGCAGCCACTGTGAACCAGATCTTCTTTGTTGTAAATCAGCTTGCGCTTGCAATCGGAGGTGCACTGATCATAATGAGTTCCCAGTACTGGGGGAAAAAAGATACATATGCGATCAGGAAACTGACAGGAATTGTACTGATATTCAGTCTGCTGGCAGCGATGATCATCCTTGCTATATGCTCGGCATTTCCGGAACAATTGCTTGGCCTGTTCACAACATCACCGGACATTATCATGGAAGGCCAGATTTATCTTAAGATATTGAAATGGACGTTTGTCTTATTTCTGATCAGTAATCTTCTGATCTCCATGCTGAGAAGTGTGGAGACAGTACAGATTTCATTTGTTGTTTCTGTGATATCTCTGATCGTAAACGGCGGAATTAATTATACATTGATCTTCGGGCATTTTGGATTTCCGGAAATGGGGATTAAAGGTGCTGCAATAGGAACACTGACAGCCAGAAGCCTGGAGTGTTTGATCGTTCTGTTTTATGTGGCAAAGATTGATAAGAAAGTCCGGGTATTTGATGGTGGCTTATTAAGAGGAACATTCACAGCTGAGAACAGAAAATTGTACAGGGATTTTATTGAAGTATCCACCCCTGTCATCCTTTCCGGACTGGTCTGGGCAATTTCAATCCCTATGCAGACTGCAATACTGGGACATCTTTCATCAGATGCGATTGCAGCAAATTCCGTAGCAACAACGTTCTTTCAGTATTTAAAAGTAATAGTAGTAGCGATCGCTTCTGCTTCCTCTGTAGTGATCGGAAAGTCTATCGGTCAGGGCGACAGAAATGAAGTGAAGGCTGTTGGACGGACGTTGTCAGTGATCGATGTTTCCATAGGAATTATACTGGCAATAGTTTTGCTTATTTTGAGAAAACCGTTGCTGTCTATGTATAATCTCACAGAAGGGGCAACAATCCTTGCAGACCATCTGATGATAGTCATGAGTGTGGTCATGGTGGGAATGTCTTATCAGATGCCGGTTTCTGTAGGTGTTATTCAGGGCGGCGGAGATACAAAATTCCAGATGTATATGAATCTGATCTCAACATGGGGAATTGTAATGCCCCTGTCTTTCCTGGCTGCGTTTGTATGGAAACTGCCGGTGGAATGGGTAGTTGTAGCTGTCCAGTCGGATCAGCTGTTTAAATGTGTGCCTGTGTTCCTGAGATTCAGAAGTTATAAATGGATCAGGAAGCTGACTTGATAAGAACTGATTAAAGAATCATCATTTATTTAACCGAATCAAGTAAGTCCCCTGCTTCAATTGCGAAAAGCAATAAGCAGTGAGTGGGGACTTGCTTGTATCAGGAGGAGTGCAAGCTCCTTCTGATAAACTGCGGAGTAGCTATTCGGTTATGAGCAAGTAGCAAAGCGGATTGCGAATATCCGCTTGACTTAAGTGCAAAATATCTAAGAAACTTTGTAGGTTAAGAAAACAGTTATCTATTTGACGGACTGTTTTACCAGTCATAACAGAGTTTGAAAGAAAAGGAGAAAAATAATCATGAAGAGAAAAACATTAGCGATTTTAACGGCAACTGCAATGGCAGCAGGAAGTCTTAGCACAGGCGTATGCGTATATGCAGCAGATGACGCCACACATATTTATGTACTGACAGCACCGGAAGACCACGGATGGACAGGTTCTGTTGCAACTTTCGCGAAAGAGAAAGTGGAAGAAGTAAACAACGACGGCAAATATACCGCAGAACTGATCACATCTGCAAATGCAGCAGAGCAGATTGTTAATATCGAAGATATCGTAGCTTCCGGAGAAGACAATATTGCAGTTGTTATCCAGCCAATCGATGACACAGTTCAGTCTGCAATCCAGCAGTTAGTAGACGCAGAAATCCCTTATGTTGCATTTGACCGTATCATTGACGGCGTTTCCTCAAGTGCAGTTTCCAATGTAAAAGGTGACAATGAGGGAATCGGAGCTGCCGCAGCAGCATACTTCGTATCCGAAGGAATGACACCGGGCGAAGCAGTTTATGTATATGAGGGAGACACTTCTTCTGTAACCTCTCTTCGTGACAGTGGTTTCACAGAATACCTGACAGGTGAACTGGAATACGACGGTGAAACAATCGCAGATGACAAGAAATGGACAGAGGATGATTTAAAATCCATCACCTATTCCGGAGCAATGAACTGGAGCCGTTCTGATACAAAGACTTCTTTTGAATCTCTTCTTGGTGACAGTGCAAATGCTGATATTAAATGGTTCTATGCAGAAGATGATGAACTTGCAATGGGAATCCTGGAAGCACTTCAGGGTGGCGGAATCGATGACGCTACGAAAGAAGCATTCCTTGGAAACAAACCATACATTACAGGATGCGGCGGACTTGACGAACTGTATGCAGTAATGAGAGGTGAAAGTTTCCAGGATATCGCAGAGCAGTGCGGTGGAATTGTTTCCGTAACTTACAGCCCTGCAATGATCCAGACTGCAATTCAGGATATGGTAGATCACCTTGACGGTGAAGAAGTAGAGCAGGATCATGTCATCGCATGCGAGATCGTAAATTCTGACAATGTAAAGGATTATCCATCATTCTAAAACAACAGATTGATGATATCATAAAACCAAAGTCATATTTTTTAACACAGTGGGGCCGTCCCTTAATCGCCCTTAATGGGACGGTCCCATATAGTCGTTTACAGTTGCTTATTATTCATTGAGGGGTGAAGGAGGAAAAAATGAGCCTATTGTGCATGAAGGATATCTGCAAATCATTTAACGGGATCCCCGTCCTGAAGCAGGTACAGCTGACGATAGAAAAAGGGGAAGTCCATGCGCTGCTGGGAGAAAATGGTGCCGGAAAATCAACGTTGATGAACATTCTTGCCGGTGTCTTTCCGGCAGACAGCGGCGAAGTTGAATTTAATGAAAAAAAGATAAGAAAAATGACGATCCAGCAGTCCGAAAAACTTGGAATTGCATTCGTTCACCAGGAACTGAACCTGTTCAATGACCTGAAAGTCTATGAGAACATTTTTCTTATGAAAGAATACAAAAAGAAAACCGGGGCACTGGACAAGAAGCGGATGATCCGGGAAACACAGCAGCTCTTTACAGAACTCGGAGTGGAGATTGAACCGGAAGAAAAGGTTGAAAATCTGAAGACCAGCCAGAAACAGCTGCTGGAGATTTCTAAGGCACTGTTTTTTCAGGCAAAATTGCTGATCCTGGATGAGCCGACTACCTCACTGAATAATGATGAGGTAGAGCACCTGTTCCAGATTATTCGTCGTTTGAAAGAGAAAGGCACAGCATTTATATTTATTTCCCATAAGATGCCGGAAATTTTCCGGATTGCTGACCGATATACAGTATTGCGAAACGGTGAGTTTATAAAAAGCGGAAAGCTTTCAGAAATTACACAGGAAGAGGTAACTGGTCTGATGGTTGGAGAGAAGTTTTCACATCAGGAGGTTTACCAGAAAAGGGAGCTGGGAGAAAACGTTCTGGAGTTAAATGGACTGTCCGGACATGGATTTTCCAATGTAAATCTTACAGTAAAAAAAGGCAGTATTGTAGGTCTGACAGGACTGCAGGGATCAGGAAGCAGCGAACTGCTTCAGGGACTTTTCGGAGCAGTACCGGTGACAGGTGGAACTTTGAAAGTTTCTGGAAAAGAATGCAGAATACATAGTATTCAGGGAGCGATGAAAGCAGGAATTGCCATGCTGGCTTCTAACCGAAAAGAGAATTCCGTAATCCCGGATATGAGCATTCTGGAAAATATGTATCTTTCAGAACAGGTTCTGTCTGCCCGGCAACTACTAATCTCTGCCGGAAGAGAAAGAGAGCGTTATGAGAAATACAAAAAGCTGCTTTCCGTAAAAGCCGCAGATCCCAAGGATCCGATCACGTCATTAAGCGGTGGAAACCAGCAAAAAGTTTTTCTTGCCCGCTGGTTAAATACAGAGGCAGGTATTCTCCTGTTGGACAATCCGACACAGGGAATCGACGTAGGAGCCAAAGCAGAAATCTATAAACTGATTCTGAAACTGGCAGATGCCGGAAAAACAATCCTGATCAACACACTGGAAATCCCGGAACTTGCCAAAGTGGCGGACTGCTGTGCTGTATTTTATGAAGGGACGATCATAAAGATGTTGCAGCACGAAGAAATTGATGAAAAAACAGTAATGCTGTATTCCACAAATGCAGCGCAGAAGGGAGAATCATAATGAACAAGAAAAAATCAGCTTCTGCAGGAATCATGAGCTTCTGCGGAGAATACAGTTATATTTTGGTATTTATTGCAATCTTTATCGTATATGCTTTTACATCCAGCGGACTTACCTGGAGCGGAGTTATGAATGTATTCCGCCATTCCGCAGTTATCGGAATTATCGGAATTGGTATGGGACTGGTCTGCCTGACAGGAGAGATTGATCTGTCTGTAGGCGCCATGCTGGCATTGGACGGTGGATTTTCTGTTATTATTTTTAACATGACAGACAGTATCCTGCTGACATTTTTATTCGCAATCGTGTTTGGTGCATTCTGCGGTCTGGTAAACGGAGTGATGGTAGGTCTGGTGGAAATGCCGGCATTTATCGTAACTCTGGCAACTATGCTGATGTACCGTTCTTTTGCACAGTATTTCTGCCAGCATGTGGATAAAGTACTCATTGGAAATGGAAGTTCTGTGTATAAGATGGCATCTGACAAGAGCTCTTATCAAATGCTCTACAACATGGGAAATGGAAAAGCAGCCAGCATCCCGTATGTGGGAATCGTTCTGATCGTGCTGACTATCCTGTTTGTATTTGTTACTACAAGTACCAAATATGGCAAGAAAGTCTATGCAGTAGGAAGCAACCTCAAAGGTGCGAGAATGGCAGGCATCAATGTTGCGGCCATGAAGATCTCTGTATTTGCGATCTGTGGTGCACTGGTAGGTGTAGCAGCATTTCTCTGGATTGCCATGAACGCATCCTGCGACCCGGCAACAACAGGAACCAGCTATGAGATGTACGCCATCGCAGCAGTTGTTCTCGGCGGCATCAGCATGTCCGGTGGAAAAGGAAGATGCCTGGGGATTCTGTTTGGAGCTATGTCCTATACAGTTATCGATAAGATTATTGTCAGCCTGAAGATGGATTCCCTGATTAATAATGCAATCAAAGGAATGATACTGCTGATCGTGATCATGATCCAGGTGGCAGGACCAAAGATCCGTGGGAAACTTAAATAAAATTATATCCAGAAAGAACATAGATAAATATAAATCAGAAAATGAAAGGAACAGTAGAAGTACTGCATAACCCAGATTCTGGAAGCAATTTATAAGGCTTCTGAAACAAATACAACAATTAAATTTGAATAAAAAGGAGAGACTATGCACATCACACGTGCATAGCCTCGATCCATTCTTTCTCCCTGAATCCGGTAAGTACAAAGTCATCCCCGATTACCAGCGGTCGTTTCACCAGCATTCCGTCTGTGGCAAGAAGCTTCAGCTGTTCATCTTCAGACATATCTTTTAACTTATCTTTCAATCCCATTTCCTTATAGAGCATCCCACTTGTATTAAAGAATTTCTTCAGTGGAAGACCACTTTTGGTGTACCATTCTTTTAATTCTTCATAGGTAGGATTTTCTTCTTTAATAGCCCGTTCTTCATAACTGATATTGTGTTCATCCAGCCATTTCAGAGCTTTCATGCAGGTACTGCATTTGCGGTAAACTAAAACTTTCATAGATATTCTCCTCGTATAGATTTATCGTGACTATTTACAGGCAATTATTTCCTCTATTATTGTTCCAGATAGATATATCATAAATTGGAAAGGGCGATTTTGCAAGAGAATGTTATGGAAGAATTGTAAGGCTTAGATTTTCATGTTAATATATCCATATACAAAAGAAAAACAGTCCCAGTTCCCCGGAGAGGAGAAATCATGCGTGATGAGACGAAGATGGACGTATATACGTCTGGAGTGACTGGCGCAGAGTATGATGCAGGAATGAAACAGCTTATGAGTAATAAGGAGATTATCGTTCCCATTTTGCAGATGACGGTGCCAGAGTTTAAAACGTGCTCACAGGAAGAAATTCTACAGTGCTTAGACATTTCTTCTATTACAAAAGATGATTTCGTAAGTGATATACCAAATGTAGAAAAGGATCTGAGATTAACAAAAGAAGACAGTGAACTCTCATCTCTTGTGGAGAAACTGGTGAGGTTTGATATTCGGTTTAAAATAATAAATCCAAAGTTATCTACAGAGAAAATAAGAGTGAATTTACATATTGATATGGAAGCGCAGAAAAGCTACCGTCCAAGTAATCCGTCATACCCTATATTAAAACGTGCAGTATATTATGTGGCCAGAGACCTTTCCTCCCAGTTAAGTACTATTACGCAGACTACAGATTATTCAAAGTTGGAAAAATGTTATTCCATATGGATCTGTGCGGAGGATGTGCCAAAGAAACTGCAAAATACGTTGACGGAATACTCTTTTTCGAAGAAGGATATTATAGGGGTAGCAGATGAACCTGAGGAGGATTATGATCTCTTAACAGTAATTATAATCCGACTGGGAAAAGAAACAGAAGAAAAAGGAATATTTGATTATCTGAAAGGGCTTTTTACTGGTGATATAAAGAGAATACAAAGATATTCACATATAGAATGGTCAGAACCATTTCAGGAGGAGGCGAGCAAAATGACAGGATTTGGAGATATGATTTATGAAAGAGGAATACAGCAAGGAATGCAACAGGGAATGCAACAAGGAATACAGCAAGGCCGTCATGAGGGAATGATTCTGGGGGCTCTCATGAGTGGAAAAACTCCAGAAGAAGTTTCGAAGATGTTGAACTTGCCTCTGGAAGAAATAAAAAAAGTTCAGGAACAGCAGATGACTGTGAACAAGTAGTGAAAGTAAATTACAGATATAAAATTAATTGGGAACTGGGAGCATTAATCAAGCTAATCATAAAAGAGGCTATGCACGTTATGAGTGTATAGCCTCTTTTGCGTTGGTATTTATGTATTGTGAATATCTGCTGAAATCAATTTTCTGATTTTAATGCGTCTTCCAGGAATTTCACCGCATCTCTGACACAGTCATCACAGGAGCGGATTACCTTTCCGGTTTCCACACCCTTTAAGTCTTTACATATTACAGTTCCATTCTGCTGTTTAAACTGATTCATGACAGAGCGGACAGTCTGAGAGGTTCCGGCTTTGTCCTGGTTAATAAGTCCAGCTACAACTGCAGCACCGGAGATTGCTCCGCATGTACCGGCCATAGTGCCAAGACCTGCACCGAATCCCTGTGTGATCTTTTTGAGTGTATCCTCATCCATAGATGCCTCTTTACAGAAAGAACAGGCCACAGCCTGTGCACAGTTATAGCCGTTATGTTTCTTTTCTACTGCTTTTTCACATCTTAAATTTTCCATATATAAAATCCTCCTGTGTATAAATTTTAACCGAATCAAGTAAGTTCCCTGCCTGACTTGCGAAAAGTAATAAGCAGTGGGTGGGGACTTGAAGATATAGTTTATGATAGCACCTTGAACCTGTTTTTACAACCTTCACAAAAATTTTCAATTTACAAAGATTTTACTTTAGCGTGGTTTTACATTTAACTTTGGATTTCTATAATAGCACTTGTAAATGAGGCAACAAGTTATAAAACATAAAGATATTAAAAAGGAAATGAGCCTTTCACTTTATATTAAAAACATGGCTCATGGGAAGAGGAGAAAATTATCATGAAGAAAAAAATCGCAACAATCCTTACAGCAGCAGTTATCGGAGCAACAGCTTTCACAACAATCGTAAGTGCAGCAAGCGGAGACATCACAGTTGTATCCCGTGAGGATGGTTCCGGTACACGTGGAGCATTCGTAGAACTGTTTGGGATTGAAGAAGAAAAAGACGGTGAGAAAGTAGATATGACTACAGATGAAGCAAGTGTAACAAACAGCACATCTGTTATGATGACAACTGTTGCAGGTGATGAAAATGCAATCGGTTATATCTCACTTGGTTCTCTGGATGATACAGTAAAGGCAGTTAAGATCGACGGCGTAGAAGCTACTGTAGATAATGTTTCCAATGATACATATAAGATTGCACGTCCTTTCAACATCCTGTCAGGAGAGAAGGAAAGCGATGCTGCAAAGGACTTTGTAAACTACATTATGAGCTCTGACGGACAGAAGATCGTAGAGGATAACGGATATATCAAAGAAGCAGCAGATGCTAAGGCTTATGAAGCAGCAGACGGAGTTTCCGGTAAAGTAGTAGTTGCTGGTTCTTCTTCAGTAACACCGGTTATGGAGAAACTTGCAGAAGGCTATGAAGCAGTAAACAAAGATGTAACTGTAGAAGTTCAGCAGAGTGATTCCACAACAGGTGTAAACATGGCAGCAGAAGGAACAGCAGATATCGGTATGGCATCCCGTGACCTGAAGGATGAAGAGAAAGACCTTGGCCTTACAGCTACAGTTATCGCAAGAGATGGTATCGCAGTTATCGTAAACAAAGACAATGATGTTGATGAACTTACAAGCGATCAGGTAAAGGCTGTATACACAGGCGAGACTACTACATGGGAAGATCTTGCTAAATAATGTAACAGATTTAGTTTCAGAGCAGTTCGCCTGTGAATGAAATAGTACAGCAGGCGGGCTGTTTGCATGTTGAAAATCATATTTTCAGAATCACTGTAAAAGTGACAGGTTATGATTTTTGATACAGGGAAAGAAAGGTGTAATGAATGAACCACTTTAAAGAAAAAGCAATGAAATGTGTATTTCTGATCGCAGCCTGTACTTCAGTGCTGGCAGTGTTTCTGATCTGTGCATTTCTGTTTGCAAATGGTGTCCCGGCTATCGGGAAAATCGGTCCGCTGAAGTTCCTGCTGGGAACAAAGTGGAAGCCGTCAAATGATATTTTTGGAATCCTTCCAATGATCGTAGCAAGTATCTATGTAACTGCAGGTGCCATTCTTCTGGGTGTGCCGATCGCACTTTTTACTTCTGTTTTTATGGCACGTTACTGTCCGAAGAAAATTTACAGACCATTGAAATCAGGAATTGAACTGATGGCAGGTGTACCTTCTATTGTGTACGGTTTCTTTGGACTGATTCTTATTGTTCCCCTGATCAGACAGATTTTCGGCGGAACAGGAACCAGTATGCTGGCAGCCTGTGTTCTGCTTGGAATGATGATCCTTCCGACGATCATCGGAGTTACGGAATCTGCGATCCGCAGTGTGCCTGAGAGTTATTACGAAGGTTCTCTTGCACTGGGAGCGACCAAGGAGAGAAGCATCTTTTTTGTCATGCTTCCGGCAGCAAAATCAGGTATTCTGGCAGCAGTAGTACTTGGAATCGGTCGTGCGATTGGTGAAACAATGGCTGTTGTAATGGTTGCAGGTAACCAGCCGAGAATGCCACAGGGAATCCTGAAAGGTGTCCGTACAATGACTGCAAATATCGTCACTGAGATGGGTTATGCAACAGGTCTTCACAGAGAAGCACTGATCGCAACAGCAGTAGTGTTGTTTATCTTTATCCTTATCATTAACCTGAGTCTTTCTTTGCTGAACAGGAGGGCAGAACATGCAAATTGATACAGCAGCGGCAATTGATTTGTCCAAAGAAAAAAAGCAGAATAAGTCTTCTTTCTCAGATCAGATGAAGGCATATATTAAGCATCCGGGATCAGGTGTTCTTGCATTGCTTACCCTTTTAGGTGCAGTCCTGACATTCGCATTACTGTTCTTCCTGATCGGATATATTCTGGTCAAGGGCGTACCGTATCTGTCAACAGACTTGTTCAGTCTAACTTATAATTCAGAGAATCTTTCCTTACTTCCTTCTCTGATCAACACATTCATCCTGACGGTTGTTTCGCTTGTGGTCGCAGCACCGCTGGGAATCTTTGCAGCCATCTATCTGGTAGAATATGCGAAAAAAGGAAGTAAGCTTGTAAATGTGATCCGTATTACGGCAGAAACACTTTCAGGAATTCCTTCTATTGTATATGGTCTTTTCGGTATGCTGTTTTTCGTAACAGCACTGCATTGGGGACTTTCCCTTCTGTCCGGTGCTTTCACACTGGTGATCATGATTCTTCCTTTGATTATGCGTACTGCGGAAGAAGCCCTGAAGTCTGTCCCTGATTCTTATCGTGAAGCCAGCTTCGGACTTGGAGCAGGTAAACTTCGTACCATTTTCACCATTGTTCTGCCATCAGCAGTACCTGGTATTCTGGCAGGTGTGATCCTGGCCATCGGACGTGTGATCGGTGAGACAGCAGCCCTGATCTATACAGCAGGTACAGTTGCAGAGGTTCCGAAGAACCTGATGGGTTCCGGACGTACTCTGGCACTTCATATGTATGTGCTGTCAGGTGAAGGTCTTCATATGAATCAGGCATCTGCGACAGCAGTTGTTATTCTGGCATTTGTTCTTGTAATCAATTTCCTGTCCGGAGCAGTTGCCAAACGAATTGCGAAAGGATAAGAAAATGAGTGGAAATGAAAAAATAACAGTTGAAAATATGAACTTACATTACGGAAAGTTTCATGCGCTGAAGAATATAAACGTGGCAATTCCGGAGAAAGAAATCACAGCTTTTATCGGGCCGAGTGGCTGTGGTAAATCTACACTTCTGAAATCTTTAAACCGTATGAATGACCTTGTTGAGGGATGTGTGATCACCGGTAAGGTACAGCTTGACGGTGAAGATATTTACGGAGATATGGATGTGAATCTTCTGAGAAAAAGAGTGGGAATGGTATTCCAGAAGCCCAATCCTTTTCCTATGAGCATTTATGATAACATTGCATATGGACCGAGAACCCATGGAATCCGTTCCAAGTCTAAACTGGATGATATTGTAGAAAAATCTCTCCGCGATGCGGCAATCTGGGATGAAGTAAAAGACAGGTTGAAGAAAAGCGCACTGGGTATGTCCGGCGGACAGCAGCAGAGACTTTGCATTGCCAGAGCACTGGCAGTTCAGCCGGAGGTACTTCTGATGGATGAGCCTACATCCGCACTTGACCCTATCTCAACTTCCAAAATCGAGGAGCTGGCGATGGAGTTAAAGAAGGATTATACCATTGTTATGGTAACTCATAATATGCAGCAGGCTACACGTATTTCTGATAAAACAGCTTTCTTCCTTCTGGGAGAAGTAGTTGAGTTTGATGATACTGATAAACTGTTCTCTATGCCTTCTGACAAGCGTACAGAGGATTACATTACAGGAAGGTTTGGTTGATTATGTCAAAGTATTTCGAAAGACAGCTGGAGGAACTGCACGTTCAGCTTATCACACTGGGAAGCTATTGTGAGAAAGCAATTTCATTCTCTGCAAAAGCAATCCAGAAGGTACAGAATGAAGAGATTGCCCGCCAGGTTTTTGAGACGGACAGAGATATTGATGCCAAGGAAAGAGAGATTGAGAATCTGTGCCTGAGTCTTTTGCTCCATCAGCACCCGGTTGCAAGAGATTTAAGAGAGATATCTGCAGCATTGAAGATGGTTTCTGATATGGAACGTATCGGTGACCAGGCAGCAGATATTGCAGATCTGTCTTTATATGTTGCAAAGAATACCACTGCGATCCCGGAGACTATCACACAGATGGCGGAAGACACTGTGCGTATGGTAACTGAGAGCGTGGATGCTTTTGTAAAGAGTGATCTGGAGCTGTGCAGAAATGTCATTGACAGAGATGATGTGGTGGATGATGCGTTTAACGAGATCAAAGAGAAGCTTGCAGATATGATTTACGGAGGAAATCTGGATGCCAAGACAGGCCTGGATCTTCTTATGACTGCAAAGTACTTTGAACGTATCGGTGATCACGCAGTGAATATTGCTGAATGGGTAGAATATTCCATCACAGGACAGCACAGAAATAATGAGCATCAGGATTATCTGAATAATTAATTGAACAGAGAAAGTTTCTGATTTTGAATATAATTATTTGGGAGCAGGGCTTTTTATATCCGCAGGCGGGAACCGTTTGCGGATATTTGAGTTCTTATTTATGTTATAGGAAATTACTCCGTAATGTTCCTATAACATAACAAAGCCCTTCGGGCAGAATCGCACTGCGGCGGAATGGAATTATGTCGCTGAAGCGACCCGCCGCAGGCGGAGAATCCTGCAAGCAGGATTCTTAGTGATATTTGCCTGAGGAATTAAATAAAAAGGGGAAGTGAAGAGAAGTGACAAAAAAAATCTTTAAATCTATAATGTTTGTATGTGCATTGGTTCTGGCTGTGGGACTGGCTGCTGTAATGGGAATCCTTTACCGTAATTTCGACGGACAGATGCGGAAAGAGCTGTCTAAGGAAGCTGCTTATCTGGCATATGGTGTGGAGCAGCAGGGTGTGGATTATCTTAAAAATATTAAGGATAAAAGTGCAAGAATTACTTATATTGATCAGGATGGAACAGTACTGTTTGATAATGAAGCTGATGTTTCTGAGATGAAGAATCACAGTGACAGAACTGAGTTTCAGAAGGCAGAGAAATATGGTGCAGGAGAATCTTCGAGATATTCGGATACACTTTCTGAGAAAACCATTTATTATGCACTGCGTCTGAAAGATGATACGGTACTGAGAGTTTCCGGTACGCAGGATTCGGTGCTGGCACTGGTTGAAAATCTTATATTTCCTTTATGTGGGCTTTTATGTCTGATGCTGATCTTATCAGGAATTATGGCATCTGTAATATCAAAACGAATTGTGAAACCAATCAATGAGCTGGATCTTGAAAGTCCGGAAGAAAATCGGATTTATGAGGAACTTTCTCCTCTTTTAAGTAAGATACACAGACAGAATCGGGAAATTCAGAATCAACTGGAACTGGCGAAACAGCAGCAGGAAGAGTTCGCTCTTATCACAGAGAATATGCAGGAAGGGTTGATCGTGATTGATAAATATACTATGATCCTTTCTGCAAATTCCAGTGCATGGAATCTGTTTCATATGGACAGGGTGTGTCAGGGAGAAAGTGTTTATTGTCTGGATCGTGAGGAAGAATTCAGACATGCCATTGAGCAGGTGCTTAGTGGAGAACATACGGAACTGGTACTGAAATTAAATGGAAGTGATATTCAGCTGATCGCTAATCCTGTTATACGGGATAAGAAAACCGAAGGTGCGGTAGTGCTGCTTGTCAATGTAACGGAAAAGCTTGAGAGAGAAAGTCTGCGAAGAGAATTTTCCGCAAATGTCTCGCATGAGCTGAAGACACCGCTGACTTCTATTTCAGGATTTGCGGAGATTATGCAGGGTGGTCTGGTGAAATGTGAGGATATTCCCCAATTTGCAGGGCGTATTTATAAGGAATCTCAGAGGCTGCTGCAATTGGTTGAGGATGTGATCCAGATATCACAGCTTGATGAGGAGAAGACTTCCTATACCTGGGAACCAGTGGATGTTTATCAGGTTTGTAAAAATGCGTTTGAGAGCCTGAAGGAGAAGGCGAAGAGGCTGAATGTGCATCTTTATATCTGTGGGGAACGTATGAAGATGGAGGCAGTTCGTACACTTCTGGAAGAGGCAATTTATAATGTCTGCGATAATGCGATTAAGTATAACCAGAATGACGGAAGCGTGAGTGTTTTTCTGACACAAACTGCGCAGGAGATTCAGATTGTGGTAAAAGATACAGGTGTGGGTATTCCAAAGGAAGACCAGGACAGAGTGTTTGAGAGGTTTTACAGGGTGGATAAGAGTCACTCTAAGGAAATTGGGGGTACAGGACTTGGGCTTTCGATTGTGAAACATGCAGTTGGGGCTCTGAAGGGATGTGTTATACTGAGAAGTGAAGAAGGAAATGGAACGGAAATTTGTATGAAGTTTCCTAAGGTGCATAAAGAATAAAAACTTAGTGGGAGGGACGCGCAACGCAGCATCTTTCTACGGGTTCAGTTCCGAGGAATAAGTAACTCTAAGGCATAGTGAATTCGCTAAAGGCATGAAGAAAAATGCAAAACTCGCTTCGTTGCAAACTTCGCTCAGACACGTTGCTATTTTTCTTCATAACGCGGATTCCCCAAACCTAAGAGTTACTAAGCCCCCTCCAAATTCACCCACAGAGAAATGCTGTTTCGCGCTGAAAACTGGCTGTGATAGTTTTTTTGCACAAAGGATGTTATCTGTTTCAAAGGTGGGACAGGTAGGGTCCTTTTTTGATTTGGTGGATTATTTTAATGGGAATATTTAGTGTTTTCAATGGGGGAGTTTTCTGATAAGATGAAGATTGAAAATTGTTGGAAAACGGTCATTGATAGGGCTGCTGAGAGAGATTTTTTGATAGTGAGTTGAGATGGCTTTTGTGGAGAAAGGAAATAGATATTATGAATAGTTATAAGCTGGATTTGGAGAAGTATGCTGCATTGGCGAGACAGGCTGTGGCCGAGGGGTGTGTGCTGCTGGAGAATGAGGGACAGGCGCTTCCGTTGAGAGATGGGGAGAGGGTTGCTGTTTTTGGGCGTATGGCGTTTCATTATTATAAGAGTGGGCTTGGCTCTGGTGGTTTGGTGAATACGAGATATGTCGTGGGGATTCTGGATGCTTTGAAGGAATGTGAAGGGATTCATCTGGATGAGGAGCTGATGGGAATTTATGAGGATTGGATTAAGGTGAATCATTATGATGAAGGGCAGGGCTGGGGGCGTGTGCCTTGGTGTCAGAAGGAGATGGATGTGACGGAGGAGATGCTTGACTGTGCGCGCAGGGACGATGTCTCTTTGGTTGTTATTGGCAGAACTGCAGGTGAGGATCAGGATAATAATGCGAAGGCTGGCAGTTATTGTCTGACGGAGACGGAGGAGGATATGATCCGCCGTGTCTGTGAGGTGAGTGAGCGTACGGTTGTTGTGCTTAATGTTGGTAATATTATTGATATGAGCTGGGTGGAGAAGTATCGCCCGCAGGCTGTTTTGTATGTATGGCAGGGCGGACAGGAAGGTGGCAATGGTGTTGCTGATGTGCTGACTGGTAAGGTTTGTGCGTGTGGTAAGCTGACGGATACGATTGCCGCTGATATCAATGATTATCCGTCTACTGTGAATTTCGGGGACCCGTTTAAGAATTATTATAAGGAAGATATTTATGTCGGATATCGTTATTTTGAGACGTTTGCGAGGGATAAGGTGCTTTATCCGTTTGGATATGGGCTGTCTTATACAACTTTTGAGATAAAGGCGGAGGTTCTTAAGAATACCGGGGATGAGATTACGGTGTCTGTGACGGTTTCTAATACCGGTGAGGTAAGGGGGAAAGAGGTTGTTCAGGTTTATGTGAAGGTTCCGCAGGGGAAACTGGGAAATCCGGCGAGAAAGCTGATTGGGTTTGCGAAGACGAAGGAGCTGGCACCTGGAGAGCAGGAAGAGGTTTGTATTGTTATTCAGAAGTATGATATGGCTTCTTATGATGACAGTGGTGTGACAGGGCATAAGTCTTGTTATGTTCTGGAAGAGGGATGTTATGAGGTTTTTGTCGGCAGTGATGTGAGAAGTGCGGTGTCTGTCGGATGTTATGAGGAAGAGTTCCGGGTGATTGAGGAGCTTGAGGAGGCTTATGCGCCGGTTGAGAAGTTTCAGAGGATGAAGGCTGTTTTATTGCCGGATGGGACTTATCAGGCGGTGACAGAGGAGGTGCCGGTTCGTACTGTTGATCCGCAGGAGCGCAGGGCGAATGAGATGCCAGAAACATTGGATTATACAGGGGATAAGGGATATAAGCTGGTGGATGTGCTGGATAAGAAGGTTTCCATGGAGGAGTTTATTGCACAGATCAGTGAGGAAGATCTGATTGCGATATTCCGTGGTGAGGGTATGTGCAGCCCGAAGGTTACTGCGGGAACGGCGGCTGCTTTTGGCGGAGTGACAGATGGTCTGACTGCGCTTGGAATTCCGGTTGGCTGTTGTTCGGATGGTCCGTCCGGTATCCGTATGGACTGTGGTACGAAGGCGTTTTCTCTGCCGAATGGAACTTCTTTTGGCTGTACTTTTAATGTGGAGCTTGTGGGTACATTGTATGAGATGACGGGTAAGGAACTCCGCCTGAATAAGATTGATTCTCTTCTTGGACCGGGTATGAATATTCACAGAAATCCGTTGAACGGACGTAATTTTGAGTATATTTCTGAGGATCCGATTCTTACAGGCAGGATTTGTGCAGCTCAGGTGAAGGCTATGGCGAAGTCTGGAATCGGAAGTACGATAAAGCATTTCTGTGGTAATAATCAGGAGGTTGGAAGAAGTACTTCGGACTCTGTGATCTCTGAGAGAGCTTTGCGTGAGATTTATCTGAAAGGTTTTGAGATTGCGGTAAAAGAGGGCGGTGCGCGTTCTGTGATGACGACTTATGGAAGCGTGAACGGGCTCTGGACGGCTGGAAGTTATGATTTGTGTACGACTATTCTTCGTAAGGAATGGGGATTTGATGGTATTGTGATGACTGACTGGTGGGCGAAGTCCAACTACGAAGGACATCAGGCTGAAGCGCCGGTGAAAGCACCGATGGTAGCGGCTCAGAATGATATTTATATGGTAGTAAGTGATGCGAAGGCAAATCCTGAGAATGATGATGTAGAGGAGATGCTTCATGCAGGAAAGATTACTCTGGGTGAATTGCAGAGAAATGCGGCAAATATTCTGGGATTTTTGTTAAAGAGTCCGTCTATTCTGATTCTGGCAGACAGAATCTGTGAAGAGGAGCTGGAGGCTATGAATACGAAGGAAGAGGATGACGTGGATGCCGGAAGTCTGGTAAATATTGAAAGTGCTCCGAAGACTCAGGAGATTGTAATTGATGGTGCGTTATTGCATCCTGCGAAGGGGAATACAGATGTACTGGCAGTTACCAATGATTTTATGGGTGATTTCACAATGAAGTTTACGCTGAAGTCTGATCTTGGAGAGTTGGCGCAGCTTCCTGTTTCTGTATTTTTGGATAATATTCATAAGATGACTGTTTCTGTTCAGGGAACCAATGGAAAATGGGTGGAGGAAAGCCGGATTCTGAATATGGGATTTGGACATAATCACTACATTAAACTTTATTATGGAGCAGATAACCTCGAAATTGAGAAAATTGTGCTGACTCCAAATAGGTAAGACCAATTCGCAGAAGGCTTGCAAAATAAAATCCTTTATGGCATAATATGGAAATACTCAAAAACCCGTTGGAAATTATAAGTGTGATGAGGAAAAGATAATATGTCTGGTTTTACAAAGGAAATAATTGCGAGGACTTTTACAGAATTACTTGAAGAGAAATCCATGGCTAAGATAACGGTCAAGGATATTGTGGAGCGATGCGGAGTAAACAGGAATACTTTTTATTATCATTTCCGGGATATTCCGGATGTAGTTGAATTTATTCTGAAGAAGAAGTGGGATGAAATTCTGGAGGCACCACAGGAGAAGACATCAATCCTGGAGTGTATGGAAGAGATGGTTTCTTTGGTCAGGGATAATCGGAAGCTGATGCTGAATGTTTATAAATCAGTAAAAAGGGATACGTTTCTTGTCTATATGAATGAAATCGCTACCTATATTATTACGGAATATTTTGAGAAGAATTTAGAGAAATTTGATTTGGCTGAAGATGAAATCAGGATTCTTATTAAATATTATAAATGCCTGCTTATAGGAATTTTGATGGAATGGCTGGATCAAGGGCTGAAATCCGATCTGGGAGCAGAGATGCGGGAGGCTGCTGAGCTGATGAACCGTCATCCGGAATTAACTGTAATTCTTAATCAGATAAATTAGTGTCTTATAATGTTTTATAAACACCTGAATATGTAGAAGAAAGAGAGAAGTAACCTGTAAATATGCCGGTTTCTTCTCTTTTTTGTTTTTAGTCTTAGACCTATAGCAGGTGTAGCTCTATTTGCTGTAAGTATAATTGGAGCGGGAATTTTATCAATGGATGATATGACAGGCATTGGTATAGCAGATGATTTCCTTATTGGATCTGTTAGTGCGGGAGTTAGTCAAGGAATATTGATGATATTTGGATAAGAAAGGAAAAGTTATGTGGAACGAAATCGTAAATAATGAAACATTAAAAGAATTTAACGAAAAACTATCTTATTTTCATGATAGTTGTATAAAAGAGATTTATTATTTGAGTGGTGCGTATGTTGATGAAAATTTGGAAATGTATCCGATAAACGATTGTAGAATTTTAAGAGTTATAATTCAGTGTCAAAATGAAGATGAGCCTATGATCGAAATGGAATTTCAAGATTTAAAATATTTGAAATTATTTCCAATAGATCCTCATTATACATGTGAAATTCTGGATTCTACAATATTATTGAAGGAAGACTGTATTATTTGGTGTGACTGTGAAAATGAAAAAAACGTAGAATCAGAGAATGATGCAAGAATTTTTATATGTGCAGCAAAACTTCGATGGCGTTCTATTTCAGGATACTTGGGAAATAAAAAATTTTTTAAACCTGTTAAATGAAAAAATACAAAAAGAATAACTAATAGAATTGGTAGAATAGAGAACAGTTGGCATTCCCACACCGACCGTTCTTTTTGTACCCATTTTTAAGAAAAAAGAGGTGAAAATGATGAAATACAGAATAATTACATTAATTGGTCTTGCCGGAAGTACTCTGGCAGTGTGTTTTGGCGGCTGGGATAAGTTCCTGCAGACATTGCTTTTGTTTATGGCAATTGACTGGTTTACAGGAGAAATTCTTCTTTCTGCAGTATTTGGTAAAAGCCCGAAGTCTGAAAATGGTGCTCTGGAAAGCAGGGCAGGATGGAAAGGTCTGTGCAGAAAGGGAATGACATTACTATATGTGCTTATTGCTGCCCGTCTGGATGCATTGATGGGGACAGAATATCTGAGAGACGCGGTGTGCATTGGATTTATTGCCAATGAAGGTCTTTCTATTATAGAAAATGCACTTCGTGTATTTAAGAAAAATACGGGTCAGTCATCTGATGGGATTTGTGGAAAAAATAGTTGGATAGCAATTTCAACACATATGAAAGAAAATACATTTGCAGCATAAACAATAAGGAAAGCAGATTTTCCTTTTGTAAAAAGATAATATCAATTTGGAAAATAAAATGTGTTCTGAGATTTATATCAGGTAGTATTATACAAAATCAAGCTCATGTCTGATTTTTGGACAGGGGCTTTTTTTTGTCTATTTATTGTTAAAAATGTCACAGCTATAATAACAGCCAGAAAGAGGGAAACAGGAAGGAGGAGAGGCAGCATGAATGCACTGAAACAGCTAAAATTAGCAAAGAACGGATATATTATCATGTCGGTTCTGTTCATGATCCTAGGTGTCTGCCTGATCATATGGCCGGGTTGCTCGATGGCAGTGTTCTGTACGGCAGTAGGCATTATGCTTATTGTGTATGGATGTATAAAGATTATCGGATATTTGTCAAAAGATTTTTATTGTCTGGCATTTCAGTTTGATCTTGCTTTTGGAGTTCTGCTGGCGGCAGTAGGAATTATTATTATAATACGCAGAGATGTGGTGGTTAATCTTATTTTTGGTATCTTCGGTATTCTGATTCTGGCGGATGCGTTATTTAAGATTCAGATATCTGTGGATGCAAAGAAATTCGGGCTGAGTCTCTGGTGGAGAATTTTACTGGTGGCGATTCTTACAGGAGTTCTGGGATTTCTGCTTCTGATGAGACCCTTTGAGGCAGCAGAAGTGATGATGATTCTGGTCGGAGTTGCACTTTTATTTGAAGGAATCCTGAATCTGTGCGTGGCAATCTACACGGTAAAAATTATTAAGAATCAGAAACAGGATATCATAGATATGGATGAATATTGAATAAGATAGAGATATAGAATGATATTGTTTAAATTCTGAATTGTATGTTTCAGGATAATCATGTGAACAGTAAAAATTATGTCAGCAGTCTGAAACAAAGATCAAGGATATGCTGATGTTAAGATATATTAAATCACAACAAGGAGGAGCAATCACATGAAATTAATGGACAAAGCAAAACAGGCTGCACTTGCAGCAGCAGTTAAGACAGGTCTGGGTTATCTGGAGAAGGATCCGGAAGTAAATGTACCGAAACTGATGGAACTTGTAGATAAATTTGTACCGGATGGCTGGTATGAGTCACAGAGAAATGCAATCCGTAATGCAATCCAGAATAAGGACAGCAACTGGTATAAACTGATCCTGAGGATTTATGAGCTGGATCCAGGAGTACGTGAAGCATTCTTTACAAACTTTATTATCAATGCCAGCTTAAAGGGAAGTGCACTTCAGGAAGAAACAGCAGAAGAGAACAACTGTAATGTTCCATGGGCAATCCTTCTTGATCCTACAAGTGCCTGTAATCTGCACTGTACAGGATGCTGGGCAGCAGAGTATGGTCACAAACTGAATCTTGATTTTGACACCATCTGTTCTATTGTAGAGCAGGGCAGAAAAATGGGAACTTATATGTACATATATACAGGTGGTGAACCGCTGGTACGTAAGAAAGACCTGATGCGTATCTGCGAGAAATATCCGGACTGCGAGTTCCTTTCCTTTACAAATGGTACACTGATCGACGAAGAATTCTGCCAGGAAATGCTTCGTGTTAAGAACTTTGTTCCGGCAATCAGCCTGGAAGGTTCTGAGGACGCAAACGACGGACGTCGTGGAGAAGGTGTATATCAGAAAGTTATGCATGCAATGGAACTTCTGAAAGCTCATAAACTTCCGTTTGGTGTATCTACCTGTTATACTTCTGCAAATGTGGACAGTGTAAGCAGCGAGGAATTTTTTGATCACATTATTGACTGTGGTGCATTATTTGTATGGTTTTTCCATTATATGCCGACAGGTAATGACGCTGTAGTAGAATTAATGCCGAATCCACAGCAGCGTGAGAAGATGTATCACAAGATCAGAGAGTACCGTTCTACAAAAGCTATTTTTGGAATGGATTTTCAGAATGATGCGCAGTATGTAGGAGGATGTATTGCAGGAGGAAGACGTTACCTTCATATCAATGCGAATGGTGATGTAGACCCATGTGTATTTATCCATTATTCTAATGCAAATATTTATGAAAATACTCTGCTGGAAGCATTGAAGAGTCCTATCTTCATGGCATATCATGACGGTCAGCCGTTTAATGAAAATATGCTTCGTCCATGCCCGATGCTTGAGAATCCGCAGAAGCTTCGTAAGATGGTTGAAGAATCCGGTGCGAAGTCTACAGATTTGCAGTCTCCGGAGTCTGTGGAGCATCTCTGTGCGAAATGTGATGCTTATGCAGAACATTGGGCACCGAAAGCAGAGGAATTATTTCCTGTAAAATAAATAGTTCATTAATAAGAAAAATATTAACTCAAAACTTAGCTCAAGTTATCAGAGAAAGTTCCCTGTCCGGTCATCCCCTGTCCGGATGGGGAACTTTCTCGTCTTTGAAAGGGGACGCGCGAAGAGAGATGCGGCTTCGCACTGTTGATTGGTTGTGAAAGGAAGTGTGTGAAGCATTTTATTGTTAAAAATAACTTGCCTGAGTGTGCGACATGTATTAAGGTTATGGTATTAACCTGTATAATGGATATGTAGAAGTTCTCGTAAATAATGTATTTAAGAGGATTGCTGTAGATTTTTTAGTATGAGAGAGTGAGTAGGGATGTTAAAAACTTTTTTGGTAGAGGATGAAGTTGTGATCAGGGAGATGATTAAGAAGATGATTCCCTGGGAGCAGTATGGATTTAAACTGGCAGGAGAAGCATCTGATGGGGAGATGGCACTGCCGTTGATATTAAAGAGCAAACCGGATCTTCTGATCACTGATATTAAGATGCCGTTTATGGATGGCCTGACGTTATGTAAATTGGTGAAGAAGGAGTTGCCGGACATTAAGATTGTGATTCTTAGTGGCTATGATGACTTTAACTATGCGAAGCAGGCGATCAATATTGGTGTGGAGGATTATCTGCTGAAGCCAATTACTAAGAATGCATTTATTGAGCGTCTGGAGGAGATTCATAATCGTTATGAAAATGAGAAGACGCAGAAGGAATATTATGAGAAATTCAAACTGGAGATGCAGGAGTATGAGAGGAATGCGAGCCGTGATTTCTTTGAATCTCTGGTGAGAGCGGACTTTGATCTGGAAGAGATTTATCGGAGAGCAGATCGTTTGAATCTTGATATTGTGGCAGAGGCTTATAATATTCTGATTTTTACACCGGATGCTTCAGACAGCAGTTATAATTCGTCGGAAGGATATTCAGACTGGGAGGCAGAAGTACATAAGAAGATTGAGAATTATTTTCTCAGTCATCCGGTTGCGATGCTTTTCAGACATCAGGTGTTCAGTTATGCGATTCTGGTCAAGGGGCAGCGAGACACGATAAAGAAGAATACATGCGAATGTGTGGAAACAATTCAGAAGATCATGGAAGAAACCAGAGCAAATGTGGACTGGTTTGTGGCAGTCGGCGAGGAGGCAGACCGTCTGAGCAGAATTAAGCAGAGTTATCACACGGCTGCAAGAACTTATGCATTCCGTTATCTGTATGACGGGCATATTCTTTATTACAATATGCTTGAGCAGGTAAAGGAGAATTCAGCAGATACTCCAAAAACAGAATCTGTTCAGCTTAAGAATGTGAATATCAATGCCCTGAATCCGGAAATCCTTCAGAAATTTTTAAACAGTGGTCTGGAAGATGAAGTAGACAGTTTTGTTCATGATTATTTCCATGCTATTGGCAGGGAACCGATGGAATCACTGATGTTCCGTAATTATGTGGTTTTGAATGTGCGTTTTTCTGTACTGTCATTTCTTAAGAAAATTGGATATGATGATACGGAATTGTCCAGAGAAGAGACAGATGATGTTGTGAAGAAGACAAGCCAGTCTACAGAAGCTTCTGTTGCATATGCAGAGGAAGTCCTGAAACGGGCCATTGCAATCCGTGATGAAAATGCAGGCAGTCAGAACAGAAGTGTGTTGAAGCAGGCAATAGATTTTATAGATGGACATTATATGGATGAAGAGATTTCTCTGAATAGAGTGGCGCATGCGGCGAATGTGAGTGCCAATCATTTCAGCGCGCTTTTCAGTCAGAATATGGGACAGACATTTATTGAGTATCTGACTTCGCTTCGCATGGACAAGGCAAAGGAGCTGCTTCGCTGTACTTCCAAACGTTCCAGTGAGATTGCAGGGGAAGTGGGATATAAGGATGCGCATTACTTCAGCTATCTTTTTAAGAAAACTCAGGGAATGACTCCGAGTGAGTATCGTAAGACGAGAGGAGAAGTCTGATTCATGAAGCAGAAACAGGAGAAGCTGGAAACAAAGATGAAGTGGATGCTTCTGAGCACTATGATCCCTATGACAATTTTGATCATAGTGCTTCTTGTTTTTTTCTGGCATTATACAAATGAATATAATCAGTTGTCTAATAATCTGGCGGTGAGTTCGGAATATAATGCAAACTATAGAAATTCCAATAATGATATGAGCTTTAAAGATGAAGTGGATATGGATATCTATTATGTGACTATCGGGCGAAAAGATAAGGACGGGCTGCCGACAGAGCAGGTAGACAAGGCAATCAGTACTGTGGAGAGTCTGAAGAAAACCACATCAAAGAAGGAAAGCCTGCGTTCTCTGAAATATCTGACTAACTATCTGGAGAATCTTAAGAAACGGATGAGTCAGCTTCTTGAGATAAAGAATTATCAGGAACGACAGGAATTTGTGGCAAATAATACAGAAATCCTGACCACGCTCTTTGAGAAAGAAATGCAGAATTATATTTATCAGGAGGCGACGGAACTGGTGCAGATAGAGTCTCAACTGGCTGGAAATGTACGTCTGACGATTATCACTATGTGTGCGGCGATTTTGGTTGCTACGGCTATTCTGCTGCGGCGTTCTTTCTGTCTGACATACAGCATTACCAAACCAATTTCTGAAATTCTCCATAATATTAAGAAGGTTGGAAAAGGAGAGTACAAAACTATTAATGCAGTATCTGCCGACAGTGTTGAAATCCAGGAGCTTGATGCCGGTACCAGAAAGATGGCAGGAAGGTTTGAATAACTGCGCGTCGCATTCTCGTTACTTTCAGTGATGAGTTAGACG
>SAMEA3387469__coassemble_849_pt1 | contig 43901 bp, 33 predicted proteins | sample SAMEA3387469__metabat2_high_PE_046 | metagenome-assembled genome bin SAMEA3387469 (sample SAMEA3387469) | Felis catus | biome: Faeces | place: United Kingdom | collected 2012
TCGAATCCGCATCCTACGCGATTGGTATAGTTATTTACGAAACGATGTACTAGAGCGTGTCTGAAAAATCATTCCCGCAATCTGCACGCCCCACTTTGCGGGATATTTCACCCGAATTCAGTTGCCGTAGCCCGCTACGGCGCCCTCATCCGGGCAAAATATCCCACAAATTGTGACGCACATCTTGCAGAAAGCCTTTTTCAGACACGCTCTAGAATGAATTTTGTACACGTTACTGAGAACGGAGTGGACAGTAAGGTAAAACGAAAATTCAGCACAGTACAAAAAAATTTGCCTTGAAATCCACAAAGAAATATTGTACTATAATAACAACGTGTGATTTTTTTCACGACAGTGCCTGCATGACTGGCGGAAGTAGGATTACCTACAGGGAGTGCAGCGAGTATATGAGCCGACCGCCTGGGCAGCCTGGAAATTATTCAATGAATAAATAGGTTTCCCAGGCTTTTTTTAACCTTATTTTTAACGAAAAGGAGAAAAATTATGGAAATGTTATCACTGGAAAAAGAACTGAAAGAGAATTCCTATCCTGGCAGAGGAATTGTGATTGGACGTTCCGCAGACGGTAAGAAAGCAGTGACAGCTTATTTCATCATGGGCAGAAGCGAGAACAGCAGAAACAGAGTATTTGTAGAGGATGGTGAGGGAATCCGTACCCAGGCATTTGATCCGTCCAAACTTACAGATCCGAGTCTGATCATCTATGCACCTGTACGTGTACTGGGAAACAAAACAATCGTAACTAACGGAGATCAGACAGATACCATTTATGAGGGAATGGATCATCAGCTTACTTTTGAGCAGTCCTTAAGAAGCAGAGAATTCGAGCCGGACGGTCCGAACTATACACCTCGTATCTCCGGTGTTATGCACGTAGAGAACGGAAAATTCAACTATGCAATGTCAATTCTCAAGAGCAACAACGGAAATCCGGATGCATGTAACAGATACACATTTGCATACGAGAATGCCATTGCAGGAGAGGGACATTTCATCCATACTTATAAATGTGACGGAAATCCACTTCCAAGCTTTGAAGGCGAACCGAAACTGGTAGCAATTCCGGATGATATGGATGAGTTTGCAGAACTTCTCTGGAACAGCCTGAACGAAGATAACAAAGTATCTCTGTTTGTAAGATATATTGATATTGAGACAGGTAAGTACGAAAGCAAGATCATTAATAAGAATAAATAATAGTCGCTTACTGAGTACAGATAGTGCTCATAGATTATTGTGAACATAAGACGATGCTTTCGCAGTAAGAAATTATTTACAGGAATTAATTTTAAAATACTTATTTGGTTCATACGGAGGATTTATATAATGAAAGAATTCGAATTAAAATATGGCTGTAACCCGAATCAGAAACCTGCAAAAATTTATATGGCAGACGGATCTGAGCTTCCGGTAAAGATCCTTTCCGGAAGACCGGGATATATCAATTTCCTGGATGCTTTTAATGGCTGGCAGCTGGTATCCAATCTGAAGAAAGCAACAGGACTTCCTGCAGCTACATCTTTTAAACATGTATCTCCTGCCGGTGCTGCTGTAGGACTTCCTCTTACAGAGACTCTGGCAAAGATCTACTGGGTAAATGATATGGACTGGAAGAATTTTTCACCATTAGCATGCGCTTATGCAAGAGCTCGCGGTGCTGACAGAATGTCCTCTTTTGGTGATTTTATTTCTCTTTCTGATGTGTGTGATAAAGATACAGCACTTCTGATTAAGAGAGAGGTATCTGACGGTGTTATTGCACCTGGATACACAGAGGAAGCACTGGAGATCCTGAAGCAGAAGAAAAAAGGAAACTACAATGTGATCCAGATTGATGAGAACTTTGTACCGGCTCCGCTGGAACACAAAGAAGTATTTGGTGTAACTTTTGAGCAGGGCCGTCAGGAGCTTGAGATCGATGATGCAATGCTTTCCAATATTGTGACAGAGAATAAAGAGCTTACAGAGGAAGCAAAACGTGATATGAAGATTTCTCTGATCATCCTGAAATATACACAGTCCAACTCTGTATGTTTCGTAAAAGATGGACAGGCTATCGGTGTAGGTGCAGGACAGCAGTCACGTGTACATTGTACAAGACTTGCAGGACAGAAGGCAGACAACTGGTTCCTTCGCCAGTGCCCGAAAGTGCTGAATCTGCCATTTAAAGATACAATTTCACGTGCGGAACGTGACAATGCCATTGATGTTTATATCGGGGATGAATATATGGATGTACTTGCTGATGGTATGTGGGAGAAAACTTTCACAGAGAAACCGGAAGTATTTACAAAGGAAGAGAAACGTGCATGGCTGGATCAGATGACGGATGTTACACTGGGATCTGATGCATTCTTCCCATTCAGTGATAATATTGAGCGTGCTCATAAGAGTGGCGTGAAGTATATTGCGCAGCCGGGTGGATCTGTGCGCGATGATGCTGTGATCGAGACTTGCAATAAATATGGAATGGTGATGAGTTTTACTGGTATCAGATTGTTCCATCACTAAGGTGCTGGTATGGGGACGCGCAGGACATTATATGTTTTTGTCCGCGGTTTCGGAGCCTAAGAAAAACTAAGCGCCAGGAAATCTGCTAAAAACATGTAAAAAAATTTCAAACTCGCCGCAAATGCGGCTCAGACAGTGAAATTTTTTTACATAACGCAGATTTTCTGGCGCTAACTTTTTCTAAGACTCCTGCAAATGCGGGCAAAAACATATAATGTCCTGCGCTGGTGTAGAGCCGCGTAGCGAAGCGGATTGTGAATATACGCTTGACTCAGGGATGTTAATCAAGGATATTGGCTATAGATGTTATTCGCAGATATGGAATTGCTATAGTTATGGAAAGTTAATAGAAGGGGATGAAAAAAGCATCAGCCTTAGCTGATGCTTTAAGAGCGATAGACGGGGCTCGAACCCGCGGTCTCGACCTTGGCAAGGTCGCGCGTTACCAACTACGCCACTATCGCATTTATGATGTCAGTTGAGTGATTACCTCAGCGACAAAATATATGATACTATATGCAGTGGAGTTTGTCAAATGTTTTTTTATTTATTTTGAAATTTTTTATGATGGTTTTATTGAAAAATTATGACTCCCTGAAAAGTGCTGAAATTGGCACTTTTCAGGGAACAATACTTACATATTAAGTTCTTTCATTAATTCTTCCTGAGAAATGAATTCGTGACAGTCAGGGTTGTTTTCGATTTCCTTTAACATTATTAAATCTGTTTCATCGGGTTCTACTTTTTCTATATCTGCGAATGTATCAGGCAGTTTAAAATGTTTTTGAATAATATGCCAGAATATATTAGCATCTTTATCACTCATAATTGATACAGCACCTATAATACGTTCTTTAACAGCAGTCATAAAATCACACTCCTTTATAAATCTGTCCACGATTGCCAATCATTCTAATAAAAATAATATTGTCAATATCATTAAAAATTACACGATAATCGCCTATTCGTAGTCGATAACCGTCTTTGCCTTGCAATGCTTTAACATCTCCTTTTGGGAGCAATGATATTGCATTAAGAATCCGCTTTTGAGTAATAGTATCTTGTTTCTTTAAAAATTTAAGGGCCTGTTTTGAATATTTAATTTCCAGATTTCTCACTCCTTTACGAAAAAATATTTATATCTTATCTTTCGTAAGGCAGAATAGAATTCTGATAATTTTACTATAGCATATAGAAATCATAGAAGCAACATAGTTTATGAAGATTCCGTGAAGGATGGGGGTGGAAAATTGCAAATTGGGAGGGGGTGTGCTATGATAGGACAGACGGAGAGAGACGATAAAGGAGTTGAGGCTCAGTTTATGAAGAAAAAAATTTTAGTATTATTAGTTTGTAGTATGCTTACTTTATCAACAACAGTTTCTGCGGATATTCTGGATTATGAGGGGACAGTTAATGCTTATAAGGAGGATAATAAGATACCGCAGACATTTGAGATTGATGATGGAAGTGGAGAGAAGGTAACGGCAGTTGCCAAGTCGGATAAGGTTTCTGTTTCTGCAAAGGCAACTTATATACGCTCTATGCCGGGGAAAAACGGAAAGAAGCTTGTAAGAGTGTATCTTGGTACCGGTGTAGAGAGAGTGGCCGTATGTGATAATGGCTGGAGTAAAGTGACTTATGAGAAAAAGAGTAAAAAGGGTACGGAAAAGATCAGTGGCTATGTGCCCACAAAACATATCAATGACAGTGATCAGGTTGCTCAGGCAAAGGGAACTTTTACAGCACTGAAGGACAGTGATATTCTGGATTATCCGGGAAAGAAGGATGGACAGATAGTAGGTGAGGTCATTCAGGAGGATGAAGTGAAGCGCCTGGCTACAGTGAACGGCATCTGGAGTCAGATTTACTATAAAAAAGAGAATGGAAAAAGAGGCATTGGATATATTCCAACCAGTGTTCTGGAGAATACAGCAGCAGAGGAGAATACGGAAGAGTCAAAGATCGCTAAAGTAGACGGCGAAGAAGCTGGAACGATTCATAAGAGTGAGGGCAAAGGCGTTTTTGCAGAGGCTGTGGATGGTGTAACTGCTTCAAAGGGAGAGTCTGTGGATGGAGTGAAGGTGGGAACTCCGGTAGCTGTGTCTTCAGATGCGTCACTGGTTCCGCTGGGAACCTTTAAGATCACTCATTATTGTCCCTGCAGTATTTGTTGTGGCCCTTGGGCAAATGGCATTACTTCTACAGGGGTGACTGCTACGACAAACCGTACGATTGCGGTGGACCCTACACAGATTCCATATGGATCTAAGGTTGTGATCAATGGACAGGTTTATGTTGCAGAGGACTGTGGTGGTGCGATTAAACATAATTGTATAGATATTTATGTTGCTACCCATCAGGAAGGGGAGGACAAAGGGGTATATTATACAGATGTTTATTTGTTAAAGTAGAAAATAAGAAAGAATTTAACCGAATCAAGTAGCAAAGCGGATTGCGAATATCCGTTTGACCTGAAAATAAAAATCCGGAAGAATCTGGAAATGATCTGTTATATCTGTGATCATTTCAGAAGTTCTTTCGGATTTTTTGAAATTATCTTTTATGCGTTTTTTAATGCCTGTTCGATGTCAGCAATGATGTCTTCAACATTTTCAATACCAACGGAGAGACGGATCATTCCCGGTGATACGCCGGCTTCCACAAGCTGTTCATCGTTCATCTGGCGGTGAGTATGGCTTGCAGGATGCAGGATCATGGTTTTGGATGCTGCTACGTGCGTTGCGATGGTGGCAAGTTTTAAGCTGTCCATAAAGCGGACTGCAGCTTCTCGACCACCTGTCAGTTCAAAGGAGATAACACCGCAGGTTCTGCCTTCGTTCATGTATTTCTGAGCAAGTGCATAGTATTTGTCATCAGGAAGTCCTGCATAGTTTACGTGAGATACTTTCTCATGAGCATTCAGGAATTCTGCAATCTTCTGTGCATTATAGCAGTGACGTTCTACACGCAGAGGAAGAGTTTCCAGTCCAAGGTTTAACAGGAAGCAGTTTGTAGGAGACGGGATAGAGCCCAGGTCACGCATTAACTGAGAGGTTGCCTTTGTGATATAAGCCTTCTTTCCAAACTGTTTAGTATAAATAACACCATGATAAGATTCGTCCGGTTCAGTCAGTCCATGATATTTATGTCCATAGGCATCCCAGTCAAAGTTACCGCTGTCAACGATAGCTCCGCCAACCTGCACAGCATGTCCGTCCATATATTTGGTTGTGGAATGGGTAACGATATCAGCTCCCCACTCAAAAGGACGGCAGTTTACAGGTGTAGCGAAGGTGTTGTCTACAATAAGCGGAACTTCATGTTCGTGAGCAACCTTTGCGAATTTTTCAATATCCAGAATTACCAGAGCCGGGTTTGCGATGGTTTCGGCGAAGAGTACCTTTGTATTAGGACGGAAGGCAGCTGCAATTTCTTCAGGGCTAGCATCGGTGTCAACGAAAGTGCAGTCAATGCCAAGCTTTTTGAAGGTAACAGCCAGGAGGTTAAAGGTTCCTCCGTAAATAGTAGAAGCCGCCACAACATGATCACCTGCTTCGCAGATATTGAAGACTGCATAGAAGTTGGCAGCCTGTCCGGAAGAGGTAAGGATAGCGGCAACACCACCCTCCAGATCTGCAATTTTTGCTGCTACAGCATCATTTGTGGGGTTCTGCAGACGGGTATAGAAGTATCCTTCTGCCTTAAGATCGAAGAGCTGTCCCATCTCATCAGTAGTATCGTATTTATATGTTGTACTCTGACAGATTGGGAGTGCACAAGGTTCACCCTTTGATGGAGTGTAACCGGAATGGAGGCATTTAGTCTCTAATTTTAAGTCACTCATGAGTTTGATTCCTTTCTTTATGCGTAAGTTGCTCCCAGAGTGTGTTTGGAAAAGGCTTTCTGCAAGTGTACATCTTACTTTGCAGGAATGATTTTTCAAACACACTCTGGTAAAATATTGTATTACTATGATATATTGATACAACATTTCATAATAACAGTAAGAAAATTATACCGCCAAAAACAGGATAAGACAATAAAAAAGAAAATAAAAAAATGCTCAGGCTTTTTCTAACCAGCCGTGAGCAAAAAAAGAAAATAAAAAATGCCCAGGCTTTTTCTAACCAGCCGTGAGCAAAAAAAGAAAATAAAAAATGCCCAGAGCCGGAATCGAACCAGCGACACGAGGATTTTCAGTCCTCTGCTCTACCAACTGAGCTATCTGGGCATTTGGTCTGTGAACTGTTGTGTATCACAAACCCTATAATAGCATATTGATTGTTTGAATGCAAGTAATTTTTATGATTTTTGCGAAAAAAGAGAAAATTATAACAAAAATCCTAAATTATTCACGGTATTGCCATGAATAATTTAGGATTAAAATTTGAAAGCAATTTTTGCTGGTTTTCAGAAGACATTTTTGGAAAGATTCCAGTACAGATATCTATAATTTTCTGCACACAGAAAACGGAAAGACAGAAATTTATAGATTATGGACAGATTATTTTATGGGCATTATGTGAATGGAATGCTATGATAAATACACTTAAATATACAAAGTGAACAAAAAAGGAGGAAACAAGAAATGAAAAAAAGAATGTACAAGATTATGGCACTTGCCATGACAGCAGCTATGGTGGTACCGATGGCAGCGCATACAACGGCATTTGCAGCTGACGACAAAGAAATTACTTACTGGAATATCGCGGTAGAGAGCCCGGACAAAGATATTGTTACCGCAGCAGTAGACAAGTTTAACAAAGAAACAGAGTCAGGCTATACTGTAAATCAGGTATCTATCCAGAACGATACATACAAGGAAAAACTTGTTATTGCGATGAGCTCTGGTGAGTGTCCTGATATGTACTCAAGCTGGTCCGGTGGTCCGATGTATGAATATATTGATTCCGGATTTGCTCAGCCGATTGATGATCTTCTTGATCAGTCCGATATTAAAGATAAACTTCTGGATGCAGCTATTGAACAGGGAAGCTACAACGGACATGTATATGCGATCCCATATCTGAATGTTTCTCTGGCAGGTATCTTCTATAACAAAGATATGTTTGAACAGTACGGACTTGAAGAACCGAAGACATTAGCTGATCTGGAAAATATCTGTGCAACATTAAAAGAAAACGGAATTACACCTTTTGCACTTGCTAATGGTTCCAAATGGACAGGTTCCATGTACTTCATGTCTCTGGCAGCACGTTATGGCGGACTGGAACCATTCCAGAATGCAGTTGCAGGAACCGGCAAATTCACAGATGACTGTTTCATCAAAGCAGGTGAGAAGATTCAGGAGTGGGTTAAAAACGGATACTTCCCGGATGGCGTAAACTCCTTAAGCGAAGATGACGGACAGGCAAAACAGTTAATGTATCAGGAGACAGCAGGTATGCTTCTCTGCGGATCATGGTATACAGGAACATTCCAGTCTGACAGTGAGGAATTCTATCAGAAGATTGGCTGGTTCCCATTCCCTGCAATTGATGGTTCCGATGCTGATCCTGCAATCCAGATCGGTACTGTAGGCGATCAGTTCATTTCCTTTAACTGTGAAGGTGATAAACTTGCAGCAGCATTTGAATGTGCAACAGATCATTTATCTGATGAAGTTGCAGACATTACATACTCTAACAACAAGATTGTTCCTGTAAAAGATGCAGGAGACCACATCACAGACCCTGTTGTAAAGGAAATCTTTGATGCAGCCCAGGAAGCATCTTCTATCCAGTTGTGGTATGACCAGTATCTGCCAACATCTGTTGCATCTGCACATCTTGATGGCTTACAGGAAGTATTTGGTCTGACAAAGACTCCTCAGGAAGCACAGGAAGAAATGCAGACAGCAATGGACGAATATTTAAGTACCAAATCTGATTCCGGCGCAGCAGATGATACTGCAGAAGAAGCTACAGATGATGCTGAATAATCTTTAAAGGAAAGCAGGCATTCATTCTGACCTGAGTAAGGGTAGAAAAGAAGGGTTCTGCACATGCTGAAAGTGCAGAACCCTTTATCTTGAAAAACAATATGTGAGTACACAGAGCGTGCTTGAAAAATCATTTCAATGTCAAATTACATCTCAGACATCATGTCAGAAAATATATAAAAACCATCTCAGAAATATATCTCTAACATATTCCGAAAGCATTTTTCAAACATACTCTGACACACTTTAGGTCAGATGATCAAATATCAGAAAGTATTAAAAAGGAGGCACCAAAATGAATGAAAAAGGGATATCTCTGGTTCAGTTAAGACAGAGAAAAACACGTCAGACAGCAGCACTTTTTCTGGCACCTGTTATCATTTTATTAGTAGTATTTATCGCGTATCCGATTATTGATACATTTATTACAAGCGGATACCAGTGGAATGGTATTTCCGCAGACAAGAAGATGGTAGGACTTGCAAACTGGGCAAAACTGATTAAAGATACAAAATTCTGGACAGCATTTAAGAACAACGTTATTATCATGATTTTATCTATCATTATCCAGATTCCGTTGGGACTTGCAATGGCAACATTCCTTGACTTTGGCGGTAAGAAACTTACAATTTTCAAGGTTATCTGGTTTATTCCAATGCTTATGTCTTCTGTTGCAATTGGTTTCCTTTTCACATACGCACTTGCAACAAACGGAGGTATTGTCAGCACAATTTCCGGATGGTTCGGAGGGGGCAACATTGACCTTCTTGGTAATCCAAAATTAGCATTGATCACAGTTATTCTTATCATTGCATGGCAGTTTACACCATTCTACATGGTTTACTTTATGGCTGGTTATACAAACATCCCATATGATGTATTTGAAGCAGCAAGAATCGATGGTGCTACAAGAGGACAGTATTTCTGGAAGATTGCACTTCCACTTCTTATTCCGTCAATTAAGAGTGCAGCTATCCTTTCAATGGTTGGATCTCTGAAATATTTCGATCTGATCTATGTTATGACAGGCGGCGGTCCTGGTACATCTACAGAGCTGATGGCAACCTATATGTACAAAGAATCATTCAAGAACTTTAACATGGGTTATGGTTCAGCCATTGCAGGAGGTATGTTTATCCTGATTACAATGGTATCTATGATCACTATGAAACTTATAAACGGAAAACAGGAGGATTAAGGGATGGACAGCTATAAGAAAAGTAGAAGAAAAAGCATCATAGCCTGGGTCATTGCTTTTGTTCTTGCTATCGGTGCAGCAATTGTATCATTTACACCTTTTATATTCATGGTGCTGAACTCATTCAAAGAGAAATTTGAGATGCTTACCAAGGGTGTATTCCAGCTTCCTGATAAACTGAACTGGTCCAATTACACTGAGGTACTTACAGGAGGGTTTGCAAATTACTTCAAGAACAGTGTGATTGTTCTTGCAATTTCCCTGATCCTGCTGCTGTTTATTTCAGCATGTGCTTCTTATCCTCTGGCAAGATTTAAGTTTAAAATGGCACAGCCGATTTATGCGATCATTGTAGCCTGTATGTCTATTCCTGTACATATTACATTGATCCCTGTATTCAAAATGTCAAAGTCAACAGGACTTTATGATACAATCTGGTCACTGATCGGACCGTATGTCGCATTCGCAGTTCCGATTTCCGTATTTATCCTGACCAGCTTTATGAAAGAGATTCCGAGGGAAATCGAAGAATCTGCTGAAATTGACGGATGTGGAAAGATTCAGATGTTCTTCTCCATGATCCTGCCGCTTTCCAAACCCGGAATGGCGACACTGGCAATTTACAATGGTGTAAATATGTGGAATGAGTTCTCTTTCGCAAATACATTGACACAGTCCTCACAGAATCGTACCCTGCCGCTGGCAATCTGGGAATTCCAGGGACAGTATTCTATGAATACACCAATGATCATGGCGGTTCTTACATTAACACTTTTACCAATGGTTATCATGTTCATTATTTTCCAGGATAAACTGGTAAAAGGTATGACAGCAGGTGCTGTAAAGGGTTGATTCTTTCTGCAGAATCTGTTGTGTCCATTTACCATTGAACATGGTATGATATTGGGGGATATAATTCCCCCTGATCATGTATACGGGTATATGTGAAATTATGTGACAGATGAGGAAAGACAACATGAACAAATGGAAAACAAAATTCAGCCACTGGAAATTTGATAAAAAAATACTTTTACTTGTGACCGTCAGTATTCTTATTGTAACGCTGACGGTTGCAGGTGTTTCTCTGACTTTTTCTATGGCATCGATGAAAGAGCAGTCTGTAGAACTTCTGCAGATGCAGAATAATACAGTTGCGGAATCTTTTAAGGGATCAATGGATTCATATAAAGAAATCGTATTGGGTACGATCATGGATGATTCTGTGCAGAATTACTGCAGGCAGGTGCAGAAAAATGAGCTGAAGACAGCAGACATTGATGCAGTTTACAGCAAGCTGGAGAATCTGAATCATATGTATGAGAGTCTGAACTTTGCTGCCATTGTCAGTTCGGATTATAAGAGTTACTACTACAGAGGAAAGGGTTCTTTATCAGTTACGCATTTTGAAGAAGTGTATCCCCGGGCATATGAGAGAAGCAAATATGCGCAGAAAGGAACGCTGAAAGTTGCCTATAATAACGATTATTATAAAGGGAACAGATATACATTGAGTCTGTATTATCCATTATATGATACCAGAAAAGTATCTGATGCAAGAGGGCTTCTGTGCATGAATTTCGATGATCCGGCAGTACAGAGGATGCTGGCCGTAGGAGATTCTTCAGCAGAAACAAGAGTAGTTGACACAGGTGGAATGATACTGCTTTCGAATGATAAAGAGGAGACAGGTCGTTACGTAAATTACATAGATGAGATGGAAAAAGGGATACAGATATTTACAAAGAATGGGAATATGTATGTATGCCAGAAGATTAAGAACTGGAATTATTATGTAGTCAGTTCGATTTCTTTTTATAAACTGATGGAATCAGGATTCCATATAATGGTTGTTGTGATTCTGGTTCTGATCATAGTGCTGATCATAGTAAGCATTATTATAAGAGCACTGGTCAGGAAAATGTATCAGCCCCTTAATAAGGTAGTATCTAAGATGGATTATGTTGCAACAGGTTCCCTGAGAACAAGGATCAATGTTGACAATATGGGTGAAGATTTCACAAAGCTTGCAATTGGTTTTAACTCTATGATGGATGAAATCGAGGTGTTGATGGAACAGGTAAAACTGGAACAGCATCAGCTGGAGCAGATTCGTTTTAATGCCCTTCAGTCGCAGATTCAGCCGCATTTTCTTTATAATACACTGGAATGTATCCACTGGCAGGCGATTGCCGAAGGAAATAAAGAGATTTCCACAATGGTAAAGGCGCTGGCGAAATATTACAGGATCTGTCTCAGCAAAGGGCATGATGTGATCACGATCAGAGAAGAAGTAGAGCACATCAGGAATTATATGATTATCCAGAACATGAGATACGACAACATTATCAGAAGTGAGATTGTTGTAGAATCTCAGGTGGAAGAAAGCCTGATACCGAAGCTGACCCTGCAGCCACTGGTAGAGAATTCCATTTATCATGGAATGAAAGTAAAAGAGGGAAAAACAGGTACACTTTATCTTACAGCATATAAAAATGAGGATGAAGTTATCATAAAGGTATCAGATACAGGCACAGGAATGAGTCAGGAACAGATAGATGAAATGAATGAACAGCTCTCCAGATACGAGGATTCCTTTGGATATGGAGTGCGAAACGTAAACAAGAGGATTGAACTTCTTTTTGGGGAGGGATATGGTCTTAATTACCAGAAGAATGATTCGGGTGGAGTAACTGTCGTGATCCATCTGCCATATCAGACAGAAATCAAAGAGAACACAGCAGGAGGCGAGTGGACGTGTGTATAGAGTACTGATTGTTGATGACGAAAAGATGATACGCATGGGGATGAAAAATGCAATAGACTGGAAGAAACTGGGAGTAGATGACGTATTTACTGCTGCGTCAGGAAACGAGGCTTTGAAGATTCTTAAAGAAGAAGGTCCTGAAATTATGGTTACAGATATCCAGATGACAGAAATGACAGGACTGGAACTGATTAAAGCGGCCAGAGAATCAGTACCTGAACTGCGTGTGATCGTGCTTACAGGCTTTGATAATTTTGAGTATGCAAGAGAGAGCCTGCGGCTTCAGGTGCAGGATTTCTTCCTGAAACCGATTGATGAAGATGATCTTTTCAATGCGATAGAAAAGCAGATAAAAGAACTGAAAGAGCAGGAAAACAAAGAGCAGAATCAGGCCAGAGTGTGGCGCTCTCAAGGCTCTGTAGTGCAGATGAGACTGGAGCAGTGCATGAGGAATTTGGTGCATACAAAAGCAGATAAAGAGATGCAGTTGTATATTCTCCAGAAAGATTTTCAGTTTGATATTAAGCAGAAAATGAGCTTGATTCTTCTGGAACAGGGAATGTATACAGAACAGCAGAATGACGGAAAATTCCGTGCAATGACTGTTAAAAATGTCTGCATGAGCATGGTGGATTCCCAAAACAGAGGAATCACATTTGTAGATGATGACGGTACGATTGCGATTGTCTGTTTTGAAAAGGATGATGACGACAGCGTTCTGGAACAGATTGAAGAATTGTCGGATGTGCTGAAGGATGAATTTGAATATAAACCAAAGATTACGGTTGGAAGTGCTGTGCAAGGATTTGAAAATCTGGCAATTTCCTACAATGATGCCAGATATCTTCTGGAACATGAAAAAAAGAATATTCAGGACATTATACAGACGATGGGGGCTCAGAACAAGAAGAAAATCTTCTGGGAAATCTATGCAGAACTGCGAAATATCATGATTTCCAATATAGGAACTCCAGATTATGTACTAAAGGCATTTAATACCTTTACTAAGGCAACGGAATCCTATAATCTTTCTCCTTCTGCTGTGCGCAGATGTTGTTTCGAGATTGCCTCCGCTCTGATTTTTTCCTACATGGAAGAATCGTGTGAGATGGAAGAAGGAAAGTTGGATGCACTCTCCAAGAGTCTGTTATCAGCAGGAAAAGAAGAGGCCTGTGAGATTACGAGAATGTTTATTGAGCAGCTCATTGAAAATGATGAAGAGGATGTACATTATACCATTTCCAATGCCAGACACTATATAGATGAGCATCTTGCAGAGGATATTTCGGTTTCCAGCATTGCGGAAAGCCTCTATATCACACCGAATTATTTCTCCAGATTATTTAAGAGGATTACAGGTGAAGGATGTAACGAATACATTGTCAGAAAGAGGATTGAGAAGGCGAAGAGCCTTCTGGAAACTACCAGCATCAAGACTGGAAAGATTGCTATGATGGTAGGCTACAGAGATACGAATTATTTCTCACTGGCATTTAAGAAACATACAGGAAAATCTCCGACGAAATACAGAGAAGAAATGCAGAATACATAATGCAGGAGTAGCGGGCTGTGCTGAGGCTTTGTTAATACCTGCTGAATAATTATCAAATTATATAAACAGGAGGATCTGAAATGAAAGATCACAGAAAAGAAAGAGCAGAAGCAAGAAAAAAAGCAGAAAAACTGGTATCACAGATGACGCTTCTGGAGAAGGCTTCCCAGTTAAAATACGATGCTGCTCCCGTGAAAAGACTGGGTGTTCCGGCATATAATTACTGGAATGAAGCACTGCATGGAGTAGCCAGAGCAGGTGTGGCAACCATGTTCCCGCAGGCAATTGCGATGGCAGCAGTATTTGACGATGAAGAGATGAAAAAAGTTGGCGACATCATTGCAACTGAGGGAAGAGCAAAATACAATGCATATTCTGAAAAAGAAGACAGAGATATTTACAAGGGTCTTACTTTCTGGTCCCCCAATGTAAACATTTTCAGAGATCCGAGATGGGGCAGAGGGCATGAAACCTATGGTGAGGATCCATATCTGACGTCCAGACTTGGGGTGAAATTTGTAGAAGGAATCCAGGGTGACGGACCTGTAATGAAAGCGGCAGCATGTGCAAAGCATTATGCAGTGCACAGCGGTCCGGAATCGCTCAGACATGAATTTGATGCACAGGCAAGCATGAAGGATATGTGGGAAACATATCTTCCGGCTTTTGAAGCGCTTGTAACAGAAGCGGATGTTGAGGCTGTAATGGGTGCTTATAACAGGACAAACGGAGAACCCTGCTGTGCACATAAATATCTTATGGAAGATGTCCTGAGAGGAAAATGGAAATTTGAAGGTCATTATACTTCTGACTGCTGGGCAATCCGTGACTTCCATGAACATCACATGGTAACTTCTACGCCAAGACAGTCCGCTGCTATGGCATTAAATGCAGGATGTGACCTGAACTGTGGAAATACATATCTTCATATGATGGGAGCTTATCAGGATGGACTGGTAACAGAAGAGAAAATTACAGAATCCGCAGTAAGACTGCTGACAACTAGATACCTGCTGGGTCTGTTTGACGGAAGTGAATATGATAAGATACCGTATAGTGTGGTAGAATGCAAAGAGCACATTGATGAGGCACTTAAGATGGCAAGGAAGAGTTGCGTACTTCTGAAGAATGATGGAGTTCTTCCGATTGATAAAACAAAAGTAAATACTATTGGTGTCATCGGCCCGAATGCAGACAGCCGTGCAGCTCTTATTGGAAATTATCATGGAACATCTTCAGAATATATTACTGTTCTTGAAGGAATCCGTGAAGAAGCAGGTGACGATGTAAGGATCCTTTACTCTCAGGGATGTGATTTATATAAAGACAAAGTTGAAAATCTGGCATGGGATCAGGACAGAATTTCTGAGGCAGTAATTACAGCGGAAAACAGCGATGTAGTCATACTCTGCGTAGGTCTTAATGAGACTCTGGAGGGAGAAGAAGGAGATACCGGAAACAGTGATGCATCCGGGGACAAAGTTGATCTTCATCTTCCGAAAGTACAGGAAGAACTGATCGAGAAAGTAACAGCAGTAGGAAAACCTACCATCGTAGTTCTGATGGCAGGAAGCGCGATTGATCTGAATTATGCACAGGATAACTGCAATGGAATCCTTCTTGCATGGTATCCGGGAGCAAGAGGCGGACGTGCAGTGGCAGACCTTCTTTTCGGAAAAGAATCTCCGTCAGGAAAACTTCCGGTTACTTTTTATAAAGACCTGGAAGGAATGCCGGAATTCACAGATTACTCTATGAAAAACAGAACTTACCGTTATATGGAAAAAGAGGCACTTTATCCATTTGGATACGGACTTACATACAGTGATACCTGCGTAACAGAAGCAGAGGTTGTCGGTGAAGTATCAGCAGAGTCCGATATCATGTTAAAAGCAACTGTTAAGAACAATGGAACAGTAGATACAGATGAAGTTGTTCAGGTGTATATCAAAGACCTTGATTCTCCGCTTGCTGTTCGCAATTATAGTCTCTGTGGATTTAAGAGAGTATATCTGAAAGCGGGAGAAGAGAAAACTGTAGAATTTACAATTTCTAATAAAGCAATGAATATAGTTGATGAAGATGGAAATCGTTACATCGCAGGAAAACATTTCCGTTTATTTGCAGGAGTATCCCAGCCGGATACAAGAAGTGCAGAACTGACAGGACATAAGCCTGCTGAGGTAGAAATTGCACTTTAACCGAACGGAGTAAATCTTCTGTTTTAATTGTGAAAAGTAACATAAAATAAAAACCATATTATATATGGACAGGAGGAACACAGACATGAAAAACAAAATTAAAAAAATATTACTTCTTGGAATGACAGCCATGTTTACTGCCAGTGCAGCAGGCACAGCAGTTATATCCTGTCCTGTATGGGCAGATGAAGCAGAACAAAACTCTGAGACTGCAGAAGAGCCAAAAGCAGAAGATGCAGCTGTGGAAGAAGAAATTGCTGATCAGACAGATGATAAAACAGAAAATACAGATTTAAAAACTGTAGAACATCCAAGAATGTCTGCCTATTCCATTCGCAGATTTTCCATTGTAAAGGACGGCGAAGAAGTATTTCAGATCAAACAGGAACCGGCAGATTATAAGATGGATTTCGACTACTGGGAAATTACCAATCCGTATAATGAGATTGCAACAGTAAACACAGAGAATATGTATGAAATGTTTGGAGTGCTGGCTGCTTTTGATCTCAGCAACGGCGTCGATGCAGCAAATACAGATACCGGACTGGATAATACAAAGACATATTTTACAGTAGATTTTGTAAATACAGTTAACGATGACACAGCAAAAGAAACGCAGGATGCAGATGCAACAGCAACGATCCTTATCGGAAATACAGATGAGAATGGTGATTATTATGCATGTGTAAAAGGATACGAAGAGGCTGTTTATCTGCTTTCAAAAGAGTCAGTGAACAGTCTTCTGGAGCTGAAACCGTTTAATCTGATTCTGAAAATTCCGGCATTGGTAAATATTGATACACTTGACAGTGTGGATATGAGCATTGGAAAGAAAACCTATACCATGAAGCTGGACGGCAGCGATTATAAATTCGGAAAGAAAACTGTAAAGAAGGAGAAATTTACTGAATTGTATCAGGCGCTTCAAAGTATAATGCTTGATTCGGAAGTCGAAGAAACAAAAGATGCAGCAGATAAGGAAGAAGTGCTGACTGTAATATTCCACAGAAACACAGAAGAAGCTCCGGAAGTAACTTTGAAATATTATACATATGATGATACTTATGATAGTCTGGAAATCAATGAAACCGAGAGATTTCTTGTGAAAGCGGAAGATGTGGATGCACTGGTAAAACAGATAAAAAAAGCGTTTTGATGGAATCGAATCTGTTATTTGCTACAGAGCTCAGCAGAGAAACATAATATGTGGTATCCTAATTTATATCATAAAATATTTTGGTGCACGGACAAATGTCTTTTGAGGATTGACACAATGGATGGAATTGGTTATAATCGGAATAATTACTGAGCGTATAACAAAGGAGGAGCACTAAGATGTATTCAATCGACGACGTAGCAAAGACAGACAAGGATATCGCAGACCTGATCGAGGCGGAGCTTGCACGCCAGAATTCTCATATTGAGCTGATTGCTTCAGAGAACTGGGTAAGTAAAGCAGTTATGGCAGCAATGGGAAGCCCTCTTACCAATAAATATGCTGAAGGATATCCGGGGAAGAGATTTTACGGCGGATGTTCCTGCGTGGATGAGGTGGAAGCTCTTGCAATCGAACGTGCGAAAGAATTATTCGGATGTGAATATGCAAATGTACAGCCACACTCCGGAGCACAGGCAAATATGGCGGTCTTTTTTGCAATGCTGCAGCCGGGAGATACTGTAATGGGTATGAATCTGGATCATGGTGGACATCTGACACATGGAAGTCCTGCAAATATGTCCGGAACCTACTTCAAGCCGGTATATTATGGAGTAAATGATGACGGCGTGATCGATTATGAAGAAGTCAGAAGAATTGCAATTGAGAATAAACCAAAGCTGATCGTAGCAGGTGCAAGTGCCTATGCCAGAATCATTGATTTTAAGAAATTCCGTGAGATCGCAGATGAAGTTGGGGCTTATCTGATGGTAGATATGGCTCATATCGCCGGTCTGGTAGCAGGAGGACAGCATCCAAGCCCGATTCCTTATGCAGACGTTGTGACTACAACCACACACAAAACTCTGCGTGGACCAAGAGGCGGCCTGATCTTAAGCAGCGCAGAGAATGCAAAGAAATTTAACTTTAATAAAGCAGTATTTCCGGGAATCCAGGGTGGTCCTCTGATGCATGTGATCGCTGCCAAGGCAGTATGTTTCAAAGAAGCGCTTCAGCCGGAATTTAAGGATTATGCAAAGATGATCGTTGAGAATGCGCAGGCACTTTGCAAAGGACTCCAGAAACGAGGAATTGATATCGTTTCCGGTGGTACAGACAATCATCTGATGCTTGTAGACCTCAGAAGTCTGGGCGTTACAGGCAAGCAGATGGAGAATCTTCTTGATGAAGTAAACATTACCTGCAATAAGAATGCAATTCCAAATGATCCCCAGTCTCCATTTGTTACAAGCGGTGTACGTCTCGGAACAGCAGCAGTTACTTCACGAGGCATGAAACCGGAAGATATGGACAAGATTGCAGAAGCAATTGCTATGACCTTAAAAGAAGAAGGCAGCCAGGAAAAGGCAAAGGCAATCGTCAAAGAACTTACAGACAAATATCCTCTGGTTGGATAAATAAATCATACAAAATAATGTATAAAAGCGAAATGCATGGTTCATGAGTGAACAGCACTTCGCTTTTATTTATTATGTCGCTGAATCGAGAAACTTATTTAAACGAATCAAGTAAGTCCCCTGCGGAGGTTACAAAAAGCAATAAGCAGTGGGTGGGGATCTTAACCAAATTATACCAAAATTATCCAAATAAAATCATGGATTTTTTTCAGAAAACGTAGTATAGTAACAATAGCTGATAATAAGTTACTGAGAACAGAGTGAACAGTAACGATGATATATCACAGTATATTGAAAACAATAACAGAGAGCAGGTGACAGAATTTGGAAAAAGTGATAATCATAGGTGCCGGACCTGCAGGAATTTCCGCTGCGCTTTATACAGTTCGTGGAAATCTGAATCCCCTGGTGATCAATAATGGGATCGGTGCTTTGGAAAAAGCAGAGAAAATAGAAAATTATTACGGACTGGAACATCCGCTGTCCGGTCAGGAATTATATGATACAGGAATCGCTCAGGCGAAAGCACTGGGCGTACGAATATTGGATGCACAGGTTCTGGGAGTCGGCGGGTTTGATACTTTTGTGGTAAAAACTACAGAAGGTGAATTCGAGACTCAGAGTCTGATTCTTGCAACAGGAAGTAAGCGCGCTGCACCGAAGATCCCGGGTGTTAAAGAATTTGAGGGAAAAGGTGTCAGCTACTGTGCAATCTGCGATGCTTTCTTTTACAGAGGCAAGGATGTAGCAGTTCTTGGAAACGGTGATTTCGCCATGCATGAAGCAAAGGAATTGTCCAATACTGCTTCTACAGTAACCATTTATACAAACGGTGAAGAACCGGAATTTACACCTGAAAAAAATATCAGTGTAAACACAATGAAAATCCAGTCTGTAGAGGGCGATGATCTGGTATCCGGAATCCGTCTTGCACCTGATGTACAGGCACAGGAAATAAAGGCAGAAGCAGGTCAGCAGGTAAATGATTTCTGTCCTGCAGACGGTGTATTTATTGCAATGGGAACTGCAGGCAGTACTGAGATTGCCCGTCAGATGGGAGCCGAACTTACGGAAAAAGGCAACATTAAAGTTAATGAAAATATGGAAACAACCATCCCGGGACTCTATGCGGCAGGTGACTGTACAGGCGGACTTCTTCAGGTGGCGAAAGCTGTCTATGAGGGAGCACAGGCAGGTATTAATGCAGGGAAGTATGTAAGATCTTTAAAATAAAAATCTAAAATAAAAACTGAAAATTTAACAGGGTTATAGTGTTGATATTATAAAACCAGAGAACTTACATTGCAAATTTTTATAAAGAATAAGCAAAGGAGATATAAATCATGGCAAAAGAGATTACAACAGCAAATTTTGAAACAGAAGTATTAAAATCTGAGAAACCGGTTCTTATAGATTTCTGGGCAACATGGTGTGGACCATGTATGCGTCAGGGTCCGGTTGTAGAAGAACTGGCAGAAGAGGGATACGCAGTGGGAAAAGTAGATGTAGATCAGAATATGGCACTTGCACAGCAGTTTCGTGTAGTCAGCATTCCGACACTGATCCTGTTTAAAGATGGTGCGGAAGTGAAACGCTTCGTAGGTCTTACTTCCAAAGAAGAACTGAAGAGTGCACTGGAAGGCTAAAGATTTATGAAGATTTTATTAGTGGCATGCAATGCAAAATATATTCATTCTAATCTTGCTGTTTATGATCTGCAGGCATATGCATCTGATTACGCAGATCATATTGTATTAAAGGAATATACCATCAACCAGCAGAAAGATGATATCATGCGTGATATTTATCTGGAGCATCCTGATGTGGTATGCGTGTCCTGTTATATCTGGAACCTTTCTTTTGTAAAAGAACTGATGGCAGATCTGATAAAGATTCTTCCGGGCGCCGACTTTTGGGCCGGCGGTCCGGAAGTTTCTTATGATTCGGAGAAATTCCTGACAGAAAACTCAGAATTTAAAGGTGTTATGGTCGGGGAAGGTGAAGAAACATTTAAAGAACTTGCCGGATATTATGTGGAAAAAAATCCGCAGGATCTGAAAGATATGACAGGAATCTGTTACAGAGACGGAGATCAGATCATACATAATGGATGGCGCCAGATCATGGACTTAAGCAGTATTCCGTTCATTTACAAAGATTTGTCTGAGTTTAAGAACAGGATCATTTATTATGAAAGCAGCAGAGGATGTCCTTTTTCCTGCAGTTACTGTCTTTCTTCCATTGATAAGAAACTGCGTTTCAGAGATACAGAGACAGTAAAGAAAGAGCTGCAGTTTTTTATAGACAATAAGGTTCCGCAGGTAAAGTTTGTAGACCGTACCTTTAACTGTAAACATGACCATGCAATGGCAATCTGGAAGTATATTAATGAACACGATAATGGTGTGACAAACTTCCATTTTGAGATTTCAGCAGATCTGTTAAGAGAAGAGGAACTGCAGGAAATGTCCACCATGCGCCCGGGTCTGATTCAGCTGGAGATCGGAGTACAGTCAACAAATCCGGACACGATTAAGGCAATTCACAGAACTATGGATTTTGAAAAATTGAAAGGAATTGTTGACAGGATCCACAGCTTTGGAAATATCCATCAGCATCTGGATCTGATCGCGGGACTTCCCTATGAAGATTACGACAGCTTCCGACATTCCTTTAATGATGTCTATGCGCTGAAACCACAGCAGCTTCAGCTGGGCTTTTTGAAGGTGTTAAAGGGTTCCCATATGATGGAGATGTGCAGGGAATATGGTATTGTATACAAAACACAGGAGCCTTATGAGGTACTTTCCACGAAGTGGCTGGATTATGACCATGTTTTGAAGCTGAAAACTGTGGAAAATATGGTGGAAGTGTATTATAATAGTGGACAATTCCAGAATACACTTGAATATCTGGAAAACTTTTTCCAGGATGCTTTCTCGATTTATGAGAGACTGGGCAGCTTTTACATGGAAAAGGGCTATGGTGATGTTTCTCATACAAGAATGAGAAGATATGAGATCCTGCTGGAATTTCTTGAGGATGTGCCGGAGATTTCCATGGATCAGGTAAAAGACCAGATGGTATATGATCTCTATCTGAGAGAAAACCTGAAAAGCCGTCCTGGCTTTGCCAGAGATCAGAAGCCTTTTGAGAGACAGATATGGGACTTCAGAAAACGGGAAAAAGTGGCAAAGAATGCACATGTGGAAGTATTTGCAGATGGAACAGTGCTGCTGTTTAATTATGCAGACCGTGATCCGCTGACTAACAACGCTCATGTGACAGATGTGACGAAAGATGTGTTTGAGAACCTGAACAGAGATTAAAGAGGTGAAGAGAAATGGGAATGTTTAATCCGAAGAACCGTAAAGTGATCACAGCAATTATTGCAATCATTCTGGTACTGGCAATGGTAGTGCCAACAGTTCTGTCTCTGATCGTATAATAAATTTTCGGAGGAAAAGAATGAGACTGGGACAGGCGGCAATGGAGGCTCTGAGGGCAGAAATAACCGGATGCCTGAAACCGGGAGATGAACTGGTAGTGGCATGCCCGGTAGCTTTGAAAGGAACCTCTGTAATAGCAAAAAATAAAAAGGACAAACTGGCAGAGAGATTCTCTGCCGGTTTTATTCAGAATTGCGTTTCACTTTGGGATGCTTATGGAGCCGGCAGTATTGTCTGGAAAATTGCGCAGGAGGCAGATGCCAGCGCATTATATGCTATGGGCGATGGCGGTTTTTTAAGTGCACTCTGGAAGATGGCAGAAGCTTCAGAAGTAGGACTGGAAGCAGACTTCCGTAAGGTACCGATTCGTCAGGAGACCATAGAAGTGTGCGAGATTTTTGACCTGAATCCATATAAGCTTCAGGCAGATGGAGCAGTATTGATTGGAATCCGCGGAGGTGAAGCGCTGATACAGAGACTTCGCAATGAGGGATTTATGGCAGAGGTCATCGGTCAGACTAACAGTGGTAATGACCGGCTTCTCTACAGTGGCGGCAGTGCCCGATATCTGGAACGTCCGGCAGAGGATGAACTGCAGCAACTTCTCAAAGAGTAACTGCAGGAAACTTAAGAGACAATTTTCTAAGAAAAGACAGACGATTAATAATAAGAGGAATAAAAACAAAATGGCAAAACTAAATATTGTACTTCACGAGCCGGAGATTCCTGCAAACACAGGAAATATCGGCCGTACCTGTGTGGCAACAGGAACCAGACTCCATCTTATCGAGCCTCTGGGATTTTCCTTAAGTGAGAAAGCCTTAAAGAGAGCAGGAATGGATTACTGGAAAGATCTGGATGTAACTACATATCTGGACTTTGAGGACTTTCTGGAGAAGAATCCCGGGGCCAAAATTTACTATGCAACAACAAAAGCACCTCAGACTTATACTGATGTTCATTATGAAGAAGACTGCTACATTATGTTTGGAAAAGAGAGTGCAGGAATCCCGGAGGACATTCTGGTCAATAATCAGGAAACCTGTGTAAGAATCCCTATGATCGGAGATATCCGTTCTCTGAACCTGAGCAATTCCGTAGCAATTGTTCTGTACGAGGCACTGCGCCAGAATAATTTTGACCACATGAATCTGGAAGGACACCTGAGAAACTACGACTGGAAATAATCACAGTAAGCAGACAGGAGGAGTTATATGCCAAATACCACAAAAGCAGCTCTGGAAGAATCCCTGAAACGGCTTCTTCTGAAGAAACCTCTGGACAAGATCACGATAACAGATATTACCATAGACTGTGGAATAAGCCGCATGGCTTTTTATTATCATTTCAAGGATATTTATGATCTGATTGAATGGTCCTGTGTGGAAGATGGGACAAAAGCCCTTCAGGGCAAAAAGACTTCTGAGTCCTGGACAGAAGGGCTGACCCAGATATTTGAGGCAGTGCTGGAAAACAAACCGTTTATTATGAATGTTTACAGAAATGTGGACAGGGAGCGGATAGAAAATTATCTTTTTAAATTAACCTATGATCTGATCGTAGGTGTGGTGGAAGAAAAAAGCAAGGGCCTGAATATCACAGAAGAGGATAAGAAATTTATTGCAGACTTCTATAAATATGGTTTTGTGGGAATCATGCTTGAGTGGATCAGGGAAGGAATGAAAGAAAATATTGAAGATCTGGTAAGAATGATGGATCTGACGCTTCACGATACAGTGACTACATCTATTCATAACTTTCAGAAAAATAATATGGAAAAATAATCATATAAAAATTCTTTACAAAAGCCGCAGGGTGATAAAAAACTTATCATTCGGCGGCTTTTGTAAATTGTAGAATCATATTTTAACTGTTAATATACAGCCATAGAAACAAACAAATCATTCAGACGGATGAAATGCTTATGATATGGGAAACATACAGATAAGAATGTAAAAGTTATGAAGATGTCTTGACGGGAAATGGGTAAAGCAGAGAGAACGAAAAGCATTTAAAATCACAGAGCTGAAAGAACTTCTAAAGAAGAATTGAAGAAAGGTGGATGTGTATTATGAGTAAAAATAAAGGTTTAGGACTTGTATCCGCATTGGCAGTTGGAGCAGGCGTGGCAGCAGTGGCAGCAGGAAAGAAGTATAAAACAGCTGAGACAAAGAAAAAAGAAGATTATGACGCACTTCATAATACAAGTGAATATCGCAATACAGAACGTGGAAAATATGAGAAAAACAGTAAGGGAATTTATTATACAAACGGTAACTATGAAGCATTTGCACGTCCGAGAAAGCCGGAAGGCGTAGATGATAAACATGCTTATATCGTAGGAAGCGGACTGGCTTCTCTTGCAGCAGCCTGTTTCCTTGTACGTGACGGACAGATGCCCGGAAAGAATATCCACATTCTGGAAGCAATGGATATTGCAGGCGGAGCATGTGACGGTATCTTTGATCCGAGCCGCGGATATGTGATGCGTGGGGGACGTGAGATGGAAAATCATTTCGAGTGCTTATGGGATCTTTTCAGAAGTATTCCATCCATTGAAACACCTGGTGTATCTGTACTTGATGAATATTACTGGCTGAATAAGGAAGACCCCAACTATTCTCTCTGTCGTGCAACAAAAGAGAGAGGCAAGGATGCTCATACAGACGGTAAATTCAATCTGAGCCAGAAGGGCTGCATGGAGATCATGAAGCTGTTCATGACAAAGGATGAAGATCTTTATGATAAGACAATTGAAGATGTATTTGACGATGAAGTATTTGATTCCACATTCTGGTTATACTGGAGAACCATGTTCGCATTTGAGAACTGGCACAGTGCACTGGAAATGAAACTGTACTTCCAGAGATTTATCCATCACATTTCTGGACTTCCGGATTTCAGTGCCCTGAAATTTACTAAATACAATCAGTATGAATCCCTGATTCTGCCAATGCAGAAATATCTGGAAGAAGCAGGCGTTGAATTCCAGTTCAATACAGAGGTTACAAACGTACTCTTTGAGTTTGAAGGCAATAAGAAGATTGCAAAAGCAATCGAGTGTAAGGTGAATGGCGTAGAAAAGGGAATTGTTCTTACAGAAAACGATTTTGTATTTGTGACAAACGGAAGCTGTACAGAGGGAACCATCTATGGCGATCAGAATCATGCACCGAACGGAGATGCAGAAGTTCGTACAAGTGGATGCTGGAGTCTCTGGAAAAATATCGCAAAACAGGATCCGTCCTTCGGACATCCTGAGAAATTCTGTTCTGATATTGCTAAGACAAACTGGGAGTCAGCAACAGTGACTACTCTGGATGATAAGATCATTCCTTATATTACAGATATCTGCAAACGTGATCCGAGAACAGGCAAGGTTGTTACAGGCGGTATTGTAAGCTGTCAGGATTCCAGCTGGTTATTAAGCTGGACGATCAACAGACAGGGACAGTTCAAGGATCAGGATAAAGATAAGGTCTGTGTATGGGTATATGGTCTGTTTACAGATGTACCGGGTGATTACGTTAAGAAGCCTATGAAAGAGTGTACAGGTAAGGAGATCACAGAAGAGTGGCTCTATCATCTTGGCGTTCCGGTTGACCAGATTGAAGACATGGCTGAGAACAGTGCAGTTTGTGTACCGACCATGATGCCTTATATTACAGCATTCTTTATGCCGAGAACAAAGGGTGACAGACCTGATGTTATTCCGGATGGCTGTGTAAACTTCGCATTCCTCGGACAGTTTGCCGATACACCAAGAGATACTGTATTTACTACTGAATATTCCGTAAGAACTGCTATGGAGGCTGTGTATGGACTTCTGGGTGTTGACAGAGGTGTGCCGGAAGTATGGGGCAGTGTTTACGATATCAGAGAATTACTGGATAGCAGTGTGAAGCTGATGGATGGAAAATCTCCACTGGAGATCGAACTTCCGGGACCACTGGATATGCTGAAGAAACCGCTTTTGAAAGCTGTTAAGGGAACTGTGATCGAGAAAGTACTCAGAGATCATGATGTGATCAAAGATTATATGATGTAAATATAGAGATGTAAGTGATATGAAAAGGCTGCAGGAGATATCCGGCAGCCTTTTTGTAAAGCCGTTAAAAGTTGATGGAAAGTTGCTTTGGTAAAGAAAAAACAGGTTGCAAATTAAAAAGACAGATGATAATATATAATGAAATATATAGAAAAAAATGATTGAGACAATAAAAAGTCTGAAAAAACAAGCGAATATGATAATATATTGGAAGCTTTGCTGTAATAATGAATATGTAGCGCAGGAGGGCTTTCAAGGGAGTGAAGGGAGGTTTTTTTATGGAACTTGAGATGTATCGCAGGTATTCGCAGATGGCAAGAGGTATTGAGAAGGCTGAGCTGGTGTTTAAAAATGGGCGTGTGTTCAGCTCTGGTACGGGAGAATTTATTGATGATGATGTGGCTGTTGCAGATGGAATTGTGATCGGAGTCGGTACATATGAAGGAGAGACAGAGATCGATCTGGAAGGAAAAGTAATCTGTCCGGGATTTATCGACAGTCATCTGCATCTGGAATCTACTCTGGTGACGCCGGGTGAGCTGGTCCGGCAGGCTGCACAGTGTGGAACTACAACATTTATTGTAGATCCTCATGAGTCTGCAAATGTATCCGGTACGGATGGAATTGATTATATCCTGGATCAGACAGAAGATGCACCGGCGAATGTATATGTGATGATGCCTTCCTGTGTTCCGGCGACTCATGTGGATGATAACGGGTGTATTCTTACAGCAGGAAAGATGAAGGGATATCTGGAACATCCGAGGATTCTGGGACTGGGTGAAGTGATGGATGCGCCTTCTGTGATTAACGGAAGTGTTGCCATGCATGAAAAGCTTCAGCTGTTTCAGGACAGAGTGAAGGATGGCCATGCACCGTTTCTGGCACCTGGAGATCTGGCAGCATATGTACTTGGCGGAATTGATACAGATCATGAGTGTGTGGATTATGAGTATGCAATGGCTGAGGCAAGAAATGGAATGCAGGTATTGATACGTGAGGGAAGTGCAGCAAGAAATCTGGATGCTATTGTGAAGGGGATTGTGGAACACCATACAGATACGTCAGGTTTCTGCTTCTGTACTGATGATAAGCATATCGAAGAAATCCGTAAAGAGGGGCATATCAATTATAATGTGAAGCGGGCTGTACAGCTTGGCCTCCCGGTTGAGAAAGCACTGCAGATGGCGACGATTCAGCCTGCAAGATGCTATGGTTTATACAGACTTGGAATGATCGCACCCGGAAGACAGGCAGATTTTGTGATTCTGGATAATGTGACAGATCTGAATGTTGTAGATGTATATCATTGTGGTAAGAAGATCATTAAAGATGAGAAAGCAGAATTGAAACCATGTCCTCCATATCTGAAAAATACAGTTCATGTATCTGGGTTCAGTGAGGAACGTCTGAAACTGAAACATCCGGGAACAAAGGCAAGAGTGATTCAGATGCTTGAAAAACAGATTGTGACAAAGGATGTTCTGGAAGAGGTTCCATGGATAGAATCGGATGGTGAGAAATATTTTGCTCCGGACGGGGAATATCAGAAGATTGCAGTGATCGAGCGTCATAAGAATACGGGCAAGATGGGAGTGGGCATTGTAAAAGGCTATGGAATCCGCGGCGGAGCCATTGCTTCCAGTGTTTCTCATGATTCTCACAATATTATTGTAGTAGGAGATAATGATCGTGATATGGCTATTGCTGTAAAAGAAATGATGCGGACGCAAGGTGGTTATACTCTGGTATGCAATGGAGAGATTTATGGAACCTTACCACTTCCTGTCATGGGACTGATGAGCGATGCCGGCTACGAGAGTGTAAACGAAGCACTTGCAAAAATGATTCCGAAGGCCCATGAGATGGGAGTGAAAGAAGGATTTGATCCGTTTATTACCCTGTCATTTATGGCACTTCCTGTGATTCCTGAAATCAGGATCACACCGAGAGGAATCTATCTCGTAAATGAAGACAGAATGCTGAGAACACCGTTTAGTTAAGGTGGGTGAAACGTCTTAAATGCATTATTTATGAGGATTGCCATAGAATAAAAAATACCGTAATAAAAGTAAATGATATATACTTTTGTTACGGTATTTTTTATAGCAGTCCTCTCAGACACGCTCCAGGTAAGAGGGTTGTTGCAGGTATATTTAAGACAATATTTTTCAAGTGAAAGAAATTTATTTCGTTTTCTCCAGAGTAAAGATAAATTCGGTTCCCACACCTTCTGTACTGATCACATCAATATTCTGGTTATGTGCATTGATGATCTCTTTGACTATAGAGAGTCCGAGTCCGGTGCCTTTACGGTCCTTTCCGCGGGAAGCATCAATCTTGTAGAAACGATCCCAGATTTTGCCCAGACTTTCTTTGGGAATGCCGGTTCCGTAATCTTTTACAGAAACAAAGACCTTACCACTTTTTACAGTTGTTTCAATCTGAATAGAAGAATTATCATTGCTGAATTTAATGGCATTATCAAGAAGGTTGTAAAGGACCTGCTGAATCTGTTCCATATCAGCTCTGACATAAAGTTCATGTCCGGAGAGAAGCAGCTCCAGGCGAATCTGGCGGCTGGTGCAGATGCCTTCAAATGTAGCTGCTGTGTTTTTGATGGTATCATTGATATCAAAACGCTGGATGTGCATCATCCGTTTTTTCATATCCAGTTCATTCAGAGTCAGAAGACTGCGGGTGAGTTTTTCAAGACGTTCAGATTCAAAAGCGATGATCTTCAGATACCGTTCCTGCATCTCATAGGGGATGGTACCGTCCAGTATGGCATTGACATATCCCTTGATAGAGGTAAGGGGAGAACGGAAATCATGAGAGACATTTGCAATGAATTTACGCTGATATTCTCCGTTTTTGTTCAGTTCATCGGACATATAATTCAGAGTTTTGGCAAGATATCCCATTTCATCATCAGAAGTAACGTCTATTTTATATGCAAGATTACCTCCTGCATATTCACTGGCACCTTTCATGATCCTGGCCAGGGGCTTACGTATGTAGTGGCTGTAAGCCCAGAGCAGAAGACTGGTGGCTGCATAGCACAGGAGAAAGATTACCTGCATGATAAAAAGAATACTGCTTCGGCTCTGATAAAGGTTTGTCATCGAATAATGGATTGCCACGTAACCTTTGGTTTCCATATCAGAGGTGATCGGGGCAATAACACTCAAATGATCTGTTTTAAAGAAACCGTAAAACTTTCCAATCTGATAATAGTTGCTTCCCCATTTGGAAGCATCGAATTCTTCCAGTGGGATTGGATCCCGGACGTCAATATTTTTCTGTGTACTTACAATGATTTCACCGTTACTGTTGATGATCCACAATACAGCATCCTGAAAATCGGAAATTGCACATAAGTGTTCCTGAAGAGTATCTACTGTACGGGAAGAGATATTGCTTTTAACTGCTTCATTAGATGCAATATTGTGCGCTTCTGTATAAAGTGCGGCACTTAAAGAGTGTTCCAGATGCTTTTCCACCATATAAGAACCGCCGAGGGTTATGAGGAAAAATCCCAAAATTCCGATGAGAATATAAAATCTCAGGAATTTTGTGGAAAGATGATGCTGTTTCATGGATTTTTTACCTCAAATTTGTATCCGATTCCCCATACGGTGGCAATGGACCAGTGAGGATTGTCTTTGATCTTTTCACGAAGACGTTTGATATGAACGTCTACAGTACGGGTATCACCGATGTATTCATAACCCCAGATGTGATCTAGAAGCTGTTCACGGGTAAATACCTGGTTTGGTGATGCTGCAAGGAAATAGAGAAGTTCCAGTTCCTTTGGCGGCATATCAACCTGACGACCCATATATGTGACTGCATAGTTTGTCAGATTAACGGTCAGATCCGGGTAAGTAACACATTTTTCACTGGAAGAAGGCGATGGCTGTTTAACCTGGAAACGGCGCAGGACAGCACGTACACGGGCAACCAGTTCCTTGGAATCAAAGGGTTTGATCATATAGTCATCTGCACCCAGTTCAAGTCCGAGAACCTTGTCAAAGGTTTCGCCTTTTGCTGAAAGCATAATGATGGGAACATCAGAGGTATGTCGGATTTCACGACATACCTGATAACCGTCAATTCCCGGAAGCATCAGATCCAGAATGATCAGATCCGGGCGGAAGGAGGCAAATTCCCTTAACGCTTCTTCTCCGTCATTTACGATTTTTGTCTCGAAGCATTCTTTGGTAAGATACAGGGCAATAAGCTCTGCGATATTGTTATCATCATCAACAATAAGGATTTTCTGTTTGGAAACCATGGCGGTCCCTCCTATTTCTTAAATTCTACAATAGTAACACCTGCATCTCCTTCGCCGAATTCTCCAAGGCGGAAGGATTCCACATGCTTCTGGCGCTTCAGATAATTGTGTACACCTTTTCTCAGAGCACCGGTTCCTTTACCATGAACAATACGGACAGATTTCAGATGAGCGATATAAGCATCATCCAGATATTTGTCAAGCTCTGCAATTGCTTCATCTACCGTTTTGCCAAGCAGGTTGATCTCTGTGGATACATGGGCTGCTTTTGACATGCGGATTTTACCTGTACCTGTACGCTGCATGGTTGGTGTGGTGATCTCTGCTTCATCGATCAGTTCCAGATCAGAGATGTGAACCTTGGAACGGATGATACCCATCTGAACGAAGAGGAAACCTTTGTTGTCCGGACGGCTGCTGACAGTACCTTTCAGATTCATGCTGAGAACCTTAACTGCATCTCCGAGGGAGATATCTTTGGCTGTGAGTTCCTTCTTCGGTTTCTTTGCAGCAGTTTTCTGAGTCATGCCTTTCTCTGCTTTATTCATATGTTTGCGCAGATTCTGGCGTTCTTTTTCCACAGCAGAGAGATCCACATGGTCTTTCTGGAATTTGTGGAACATCTTCATAGTCTGGTCTGCATATTCCTTGGCTTCGCGGAGAACTGCATGAGCTTCCTCATTGGCCTGACGGATGATGCGGTCTCGCTGCTCGTTCAACTTCTCCTGCTTGGATTCCATTTCGGATTTCAGAGAGGCAATTTCCTGTTTATACTGTTCAATCTCGCGGCGTTCATTTTCAATAGTTATACGGCTGCTTTCCAGGGAACTGAGAACATCTTCGAAAGATTCATCCTGTTCACTGATCTGTTCTTTGGCCTTATCGATGATATAGTCCGGAAGTCCAAGCTTGGAAGAAATGGCGAATGCATTACTTTTCCCGGGAACACCGATCAGCAGGCGGTAGGTCGGGCGGAGCGTTTCCACGTCAAATTCGCAGCAGGCATTTTCTACACCTGAGGTGGAGAGTGCATATACCTTCAGCTCACTGTAATGGGTGGTTGCCATAGTGCGGATTCCCTGTTCATGAAGATGGGAAAGGATCGCAATGGCAAGGGCAGCACCCTCTGTCGGATCTGTACCTGCACCAAGCTCATCGAAAAGGACAAGAGAGTGACGGTTGGCTTTTTTCAGGAAAGAAACCACGTTGGTCATATGTGAGGAGAATGTACTTAATGACTGTTCAATACTCTGTTCATCACCGATATCAGCATAAACTTCTTCAAACAGTGCAAGCTCTGAGCGGTCCAGTGTGGGAATATGAAGACCGGACTGGCCCATGAGAGTGAGAAGTCCGACAGTCTTTAAAGATACAGTTTTACCACCGGTGTTCGGACCGGTGATAACAAGCAAGTCGAAATCATCGCCGAGACGGATATCAATGGGAACAGCTTTCTTCTTATCAATGAGAGGGTGGCGTGCCTGTTTCAGACGGATGCGTCCTTCATCATTGAAGATTGGTTCTGTTGCATTCATATCCATGGCAAGGGATGCTCTGGCAAAAATGACGTCAAGCTGTACCATGATATTAAGATCTGCGCGGATAGAGTCGGTCTGTTCTGCAGTTTGCTGGCTCAGGGTGGAAAGGATCACTTCAATCTCTTTTTGTTCTTCCAGTTCCAGCTCGCGGATGTCATTATTTAGTTTTACGATTGCCATAGGTTCGATAAATAAAGTAGAACCTGTGGAGGACTGATCGTGTACCATACCCGGAACCTGTCCTTTGTATTCTGCCTTGACCGGAATGCAGTAGCGTCCGTTTCTCATGGTAATAACGGAATCCTGCAGATAATTGCGGGCACTTCCGTTTACAAGAGAGGAGAGCTGTGTATGGATCCTGTCTCCGGTAATCTTCATGTTTCTTCGAATCTGGCGGAGGTTGCTGCTTGCATCATCACTGATCTCATCTTCTGAGAGGATGCATCTGCGGATCTCTGTTGTAAGAGGAGTCAGTGGTTCCAGTGCCTCGAACATCCCGTCCAGAGAGTCCGGGAGAGAATCACCGCGCTCACTTCTGGAATAAGCTTTGACACGATTGGTGTTCTCAAGAAGGCTGCAGATGGCAAGAAGTTCACCAATCCCCAGAGAACTTCCGATTTCCAGACGTTTCAGAGAACCACGCACATCTTTGACGCTGCCAAAGGAAATATTTCCTTTCTGGAAAAGACGGGTAAGTGCATCTCTGGTCTGAGTCTGCATATGTCGGATTTCATCAATATCTGTGGATGGCTCCAGCTTCCGGCAGATTTCTTTTCCCATGGAAGAGGAAGCCTTGTCTGTCAGCATATTGATGATTTTATAATATTCAAGTGCTTTATATGCTTTCTGATTCATTGTCTGTTTAAATCTCCTGATAGATATCTTTATAATTTGCTGTCCCTGATATTATAGCATTTTTTGTTATGGAAATGTACTCCGGGATTATAGCAATTCTAAAAAAATAATTGTGTTACTGTTCACTCCGTTCACAGTAACGTAGCCAAAATTCATTCCAGATTGCCTGCGGCAATGGAATTTTGGCTTGTATGTCTCGGGATTTTGGCATATTCATGCCAAAACACCTCGCGGAATAGTGGTGTGTGAACAGTAACATAATTGTAACTGTGTTACTGTGAAATAAGCAGTTACAAATACTTTTCCTATTATATATGATTTTAGAATCTATGGAAAGCAAAAAGGATAGAAATACATAAAAATGATAGTTTTTACAAAAAAATAAAAAAAATTCAAAAAAGCTATTGACAGTTTATATAGTTTTTGGTATAGTACCAATTGTCGCAACAATAAGTAAAACTTACAACAGAAGTGCGATATGCGGAAGTGTCGGAACTGGCAGACGAGCAAGACTAAGGATCTTGTGAGCATTGCGCTCGTGTGGGTTCAAGTCCCATCTTCCGCATAAGAAACGGTTTGAATGCTATTATATGTGCATTTAAACCGTTTTTTTGTGTCAGCATAATAACCTGAGCTGCAGTATTTTGCTGATACGATAAGTGTTTCAGTAGGAGCTTCTTTTTTGTACTGTGGGAAATTACTTATAGTATATTCATAAAAAATTCATATCTTTTTGTTAAAATAATGTGTAGATTGTTACGATATAATTTGTTTGAATACAAGCGATATTGAACCTGAATGGTAACTGTTTGGCAGATTGCTGTTTTGTATGACGCTGGGCAGTTATCCTGAATGGAGTGCGGCAGGAGAATCAGGTATGAAAAAAAACAAAATGGACACACAGGAATATCAGTTTATAAAAGAAACGGTAAAAAAACAGCCAAAAGAGAATGGCAATCTGTTGCGCAGGCTACTTATGATAGCAGGATGTGGCGTTTTGTTTGGAGGCTGCGTAGCCGTAACCTTTGCCAGTGTGTTTCCGGTTATGGCGGACAGAGAAGAGAATACACAGCAGAAAATCGAACTGACAGGATCGGATGTAGCGGAGACGATATCTGAAGAACAGGCAACAGAGAGGGAATCTGCCGCTTCAGTTTCTGAACAAGAGGAGAAGAGTCTTCTGGCAATGCGTCAGGAGATGTATAGGGAAGTGCTGAAGGCTTCCCAAAAATCCCGAAAATCTCTTGTAAACGTGAGAGGAATTTCAAAGGATGAGGATTTGCTGAATAATTCTTATTTTCAGCAGGAAGATACGGAAGGTCTTGTCTTTCTTGAAACAGAGACGCAATTTTATATCCTGACCTATGAGGAAGAACTGGAAAATCTGCAGGAACTGCAGGTGACTTTTGCAGATGGTTCGACAGTGCAGGGAGAGATATGCAGGGGAGATGCAGATTCCGGATTTGCAGTTGCAACTGTGAGAAAAAATCTTCTCAATGACAGTACAAGAGAAGGTATCGTGGTATCTGATCTGACAGACACAAAGAAACTGGGACAGAGCGATATGGTAATTGCTATCGGAAGTCCTGCCGGTGACAGTGATGCGGTGGTTTATGGAATGATCACTTCTGTTTCTGAAAAACTATCGGTAGCGGATACGGAGTATAATGTGTTGGCTACAGATGTGCAGGGGAATGAAGATGGAAGTGGTGTGCTGCTTGATTCTGACGGAAATGTGGCAGGTATGATACTGAAGAAGAATGAAAATGACGGAGATAATATTCATGCAGTTTCCATTTCGCAGATTCTTCCGTTGGTAGAACATCTGGCTAACAAAGAAACAATCAGATATACAGGTATTTATGGAACAGAGATAACTCAGGCACAATGTAGAAAACTGGGAATTGATCAGGGACTTTACGTGGAGCGTACACAAGAAGAATCTCCTGCGATGAAGGCAGGGATACAGTGTGGAGATATCATAAGTAAGATTGATGGAACTCCCACAGAGAGTATGCAGTCTTACTATACATATCTTCAGACAAAAAAGCAGGGAGAAAATCTTACCATAACGGTTCTTCGCAAAAATTCCGATGGTGAGTATGCGGAGAAAGATTATAAGGTAACAGTTGGAGAGCGATAGTGACAGGCGAAGAATCCTGCAAGCAGGATTCTTTCTTGTGAAATTGTTATAATAAAAATAAAGGATAGAGAGGCAGGCTTTATGCGTTTTTTAAATGAGTTACATGAGGGAGACAGAATTAATGGGATTTATCTGTGCAAGCAGAAACAGTCTGCGGTAACGAAGAATGGAAAACCCTATGAGAATATTATCCTCCAGGATAAAACCGGAATCATGGATGGAAAGATCTGGGATCCGAATTCTCTTGGAATTGATGATTTTGATGCACTGGATTATATAGATGTTGTGGGAGATGTGACCAGCTTTGCAGGGGCTATGCAGCTGAATATCAAGCGTGTGCGCAAGGCTGCTGAAGATGAGTACAACCCGGCAGATTATCTTCCTGTAAGTGAGAACAGTACAGATGATATGTACAGCCAGCTGAGAGCATTTATTGACAGTGTGGAAAATACTTATCTGTCTGCACTTCTGAAGAAATTATTTGTGGAAGATGAAGCTTTTGTGAAAGCGTTTGAAGGACATTCTGCAGCGAAGACAGTACATCACGGATTTATCGGCGGTCTGATGGAGCATACTCTGGGAGTGACCAGACTCTGCGATTATATGTCAAAGGCATACCCGGTCATCAACAGGGATTTACTGATTACAGCATCACTTCTTCATGATATCGGAAAGACAAAAGAATTATCTGCATTTCCGTTAAATGATTATACAGATGAAGGCCAGCTTCTGGGACATATTTATATGGGAGCGCAGATGATCAATGATCTTGCACGCCAGATACCGGAGTTTCCGGAGGTGCTTAAGAATGAACTGATCCATTGTATCCTGTCCCACCATGGAGAACTGGAATATGGTTCCCCGAAAAAACCTGCACTGGTGGAGGCCGTAGCCCTCAATCTTGCAGATAATACAGATGCAAGAATGGAAACCATCACAGAGATTTTTGCAGCAAACAAGAGTAAAAAAGAGTGGCTTGGATATAATAAATTGTTTGAATCCAACTTAAGAAGAACAGATGAGGTGTAATCTTTATGGAATTTCGTAAGAACGATCTTGTTACGTTAGAGATAGAAGATTGCGGAATTGACGGTGAAGGCATCGGAAAAGCCGATGGCTTCACCGTTTTTGTCAAGGACGCAGTGATCGGTGATACAGTAACAGCCAAAATTATCAAGGCAAAGAAAAATTATGGTTACGGCCGTCTTATGGAGGTGCTGAAGCCATCTCCGTACAGAGTTGAGCCCAAGTGCGAATTTGCCCGTCAGTGTGGCGGATGTCAGCTCCAGGCACTTTCCTATGACCAACAGCTTGTATTTAAGACAAATAAGGTGAAGGGACATCTGGAACGTATCGGTGGCTTTACAGATATCCCCATGGAGCCGATCATTGGCATGGATGAACTTTTTCATTACAGAAATAAGGCACAGTTTCCTGTAGGCAGAAATAAAGAGGGAAAAATCGTTACAGGTTTCTATGCGGGAAGAACCCACAATATTATCGAAAACCGTGACTGTGCACTTGGTGTAGCTGAGAATAAAGAAGTTCTGGACCGTGTGATCGCACATATGGAGAAATACGGGATTGAACCATATAATGAAGCAACAGGCAAGGGCCTGGTGCGCCATGTTCTGATCCGTTACGGATACTTCACAAAAGAAGTAATGGTCTGTCTGATCCTGAACGGAAATAAGATTCCAAAAGAGGAGCAGCTTGTAAAATCTCTGTGTGAGATTCCGGGAATGACAAGCATCACCATCAATGTAAATAAGAAACACAGCAATGTGATTCTTGGCGAAGAGATCCGTCTGCTCTGGGGCCAGGAATATATCACAGACAGGATCGGAGATATTTCCTATCAGATTTCTCCTCTGTCTTTCTATCAGGTAAATCCTATGCAGACCCAGAAGCTTTACGCAAAGGCACTGGAATACGCAGATCTTCACGGTCAGGAAACAGTATGGGATCTCTACTGTGGGATCGGAACCATTTCCCTGTTCCTGGCACAGAAAGCAAAATTTGTCCGTGGTGTGGAAATTGTTCCGGCAGCTATAGAGAATGCGAAAGAAAATGCGAAACTTAATGGCCTGGAGAATACAGAGTTCTTTGTGGGTAAGGCGGAAGAAGTGTTGCCAAGAGAGTATAAGAAAAATGGTGTTTATGCAGATGTTATCGTTGTAGACCCGCCAAGAAAAGGCTGTGATGAAACTCTGCTGGAGACCATGGTCGAGATGAACCCGGAGAGAATTGTGTATGTCAGCTGTGACAGTGCGACGCTGGCAAGGGATCTGAAGTATCTGTGTGAGAGAGGATATGAGCTTAGAAAAGTATGCCCGGTTGATCAATTTGGGATGACTGTTCATGTGGAGACGGTTGTTCTTTTGTCCCAACAAAAACCAGATGACACGATAGAGATCGACTTAGACCTGGACGAGCTGGATGCCACCAGTGCCGAGTTGAAAGCAACCTATCAGGAAATCAAAGATTATGTGCTGAAAGAATTTGGCTTGAAGGTTTCAAGTTTATATATTTCTCAGGTAAAACGCAAATGTGGAATTGAAGTGGGAGAAAACTATAATCTTCCAAAATCAGAAAATGCAAGAGTTCCACAATGCCCGAAAGAGAAAGAAGATGCTATCAAGGCTGCCCTGAAATATTTTGCGATGATTTAAGGACATCGCTGATTTCAAGGAGGAATAACACATGAAAAGCACATTTGAAAAAATGGGTGGAACCTACACACTTGGCGCAGACGGAATTTACTATTCGAATCTTGTCAGTACAGATGAAGAACCGCATTATGGGAAATATGGAATGATGCGAAAAACGTATCTGAAAGAGCATCGTCCGGCAATGTATTCACTGTATATGTTGGAAGACAGACTGGTGGAACATCTGAATCTTGTGGACGATGAAGCACAGGAGAGAATGAATATTTTGGTACGTCAGATGTTGGAAAAGCAAGGCATTACGGAAGAAATGAAAGTTCGTGATCAGATGGAATGGGTCAGGGCTGTAAATAATATCCGAAATGTAGCAGAAGAGATTGTGTTGAAAGAATTGATTTACAGGTAAACAAAGAGCTGAACAGGTAGGACGAAAAATCCTATTTGTTCAGCTTTTGTATTTATAAGGGGTCAAAGAAGAAGCATATTACAATTCTATAGCAAGTGATCTTTTCTAAGTTTCTGAAGGCTGTTTTTTTGCGTCTTGGTCATAAGTTGCCGATTTAATTATTCCATAGTATGGCTTAAAAAATATCCGAATAGCCATGAGATTTCTGAAAGGGAGTATCAGGAATGGAAGTGGCAAAGTAACAAAAAGAAGCTGCCATAAATGACAGCTTCTCGGTTACAAAATTACCAGGATTGCTCCTGCGTTTACAACATCATACTAGCATAAACAGTATGCTTTGTCAAACGATTTTGTAATCAGTATAGGGTATGTAATGAGTTATCAGATTATACCGCAGGATTTCATTTTTTCGCTGATCTGCTTGAGGGCGTATGGCTTTACATCACCAATCTTTTCAAAGTGTACCCGTGACAGGCTTACCTGTGTGATGCGGGTTACATTTGCCCATCGTGGCATTAGTGGATAACCATAGACCTTGTCTACTTTTACACTGTAGTCCATGGTTTTGGGTTCCTGCGAAGAAAGTGGAATGACGATCAAAGAGTCTTTTAGATTTTTTAAAATGATCGCAGGATGCCTTCCGCCAAATTCTGTACCGATATTATAGCCAAAATCAACCCAGACTACAGCCTTACGTATCAGGACAAGGGAACGGGCAATTATTTCAATATCCTCATTTGGTACAGAGTCTTTTTTCACAGAAATAATATATTTGTCAGTTTCTTTATCATAGCAGTAATACTTGGAAACCACAGCCTGCTTTTCAGGCCGAAGCCATTGATATGTATCTTTTTTTATTGTGTTTGGTAAGGCTATGGGCGGTATTTGGAATGATTTCTCATCCAGAATTAAGTTTGTTTTAAGAGTTGTCCATTTATAGTATTCGTTTGCCAGTTTAATCTGTTCCGGTTCATGGAAATCTATCTGGGTAAAATGTTTCCGCAAGGTGGAAACGGTATTATTAAAGGAATGATTGGCATCATCCATAGTTGCGGTGTGTTTCATATGGTTCTCCTTTCGGAATAATGATTTTATTTTAGCAGATTATCTGACAAAGTACAACATAAGAAAGACAGGGAGGGATTTCTTTGGCAAATAAATATGAGTTAATTTCAAAACTGGCAGAAGAGACAGCGAAAGAAGTTGTAAAAAACGGGGAGACATGGAAACAGTATCTGGATGCAGCAGCACGGATTTATAAATACCCGTTTCAGGAGCAGCTTTTGATCTATGCACAGCGTCCGGATGCCACGGCTTGTGCCAGTATTGACATCTGGAACAGCCGCCGGTTTAACTGCTGGGTCAACAAAGGGGCAAAAGGAATTGCCCTGATAGATGAAGATGCTCCAAGGCCAAGACTGAAATATGTGTTTGACATATCGGATATACATAAGGCACGGCGGATCGGGCGTACTCCTTATTTATGGAAGATGGAACCGGATCATCAGGAAACGGTAATAGATCATCTGGAGCATATCTATGGAGGAACTCAGCAGGATAAAAGCTTTGAGGAACGGCTGCTGGAGATTGCACAGCGTATTACGCTGGACTGCTATGAGGAGGTATGGGAGGACTTACAATATCTGACAGAGGGAAGCTATCTGGAAGGGGTAGATGAATATTCCGGAAAAATCCATCTTAGGGAAATCATGCAGTCCAGTATCTCTTATACATTGCTGGCTCGCTGCGGAATGGATATGGAGAACTACGAAGAACTGTTGAATTTTGACTATATCCATGAATTTAATACGGTTCCGGCTTTGTCACAGCTTGGAAGTAACATTACAGAACTTTGTAAACCGCTCCTGATGGAGATCGGAAAGGCAATCCGTGCTTATGACAGGGAAATTTCTAAAAAAAGAGTTGCAAATCGTAATAACTTAGACTATAATGCTTTAAAGCGTGAAAGTAAATAGCAGAACACAGTTGAGGATGCAAATGAAAATACGGAAAATAGCAGGAATGAAGAAAGGAGCCAGGATTATGGAACTGACATATCAGAAGAACGGCGATTATTACATCCCGAATATCAAAATGGACGAGCAGCCAGCGGAAGTGCTGACCAAATACGGGATGATGCGGAAGACATATCTGCAGGAACACAAGAAGGGGCTTTACTCAGGACTTCTGCTGACCGGCAGGCTGATGAGCCATTTGTTGGAGATTCAGGAAGCGGCAGAGCAGAGGATGGAGGAAATCACGGAGCAGATGGCAGCGGACAGAGAGACAGCAGACCACGTATTTTTGCAAAATACCAGAAATGGCTGAGTTCTGCGAAAATGGCCGAGTTTTTGAAACGGGAATATGGCAGGGGTGGAAAAGGTTTTACCTTTGAGGGAGAGTCTTTATCTGTCTGGTACGACGAGGATGGAATGAAATTTGCAAGGGCAGATGCAGCAAGATTTCAGCCAATGCGCACGCTATCCTGGATGGAAGTGGAAGAGCGCACGTACAATCTGATTCTTGACGGAAAGTATATGGATGAAGCGGAAATGTGGCATGTACCAACATTGGAAAAAATGGAACTGGCCTCAAAGGTTTACAACTTTTTTCAGGATGAATACGGTTCTGTTCCGAAGGAACTGGAGATACCACATATCCATCCGGCTGCGGAGGAAAAGCTGGCAGAGTATTTTTCTTCGCAGGAAGGAATTGACCAGGTATTAGGCCATATGGATCAGGCCATAGGGGCATTGCAGCGTGGGGACGTGAAAGCTCGTTTCCATTTGCTCTATCGCCCGGAGGATATCCGGGAGTCTGTGGAAGAACTGAAACGCAGACCAATGAAGTTTCCGCCTGCGGAAAATCTGGAAGTCCCGGTGGAGACATTCATTACCCAGGATGAAATAGATTACCGGTTGAGCATGGGAAGCGGTTTTGAGCATGGCTTATTCCGTATCTATGAATTTTTCCAGAGCAACCATGATAAAAAAGAACAGGCCGATTTCCTGAAAAATGAATATGGGACAGGAGGAAGTACATCTGCCCTTCCAGGGGCATGGCATAGCTATGAGAACCATGATGCCAAAGGGCTGCGCCTCAGCAAAGGTACTTTTGACATGGCCGAAAGTGGCAGAGCGTATCCGAACCTTGATAGAAACAAACCGTTTTCTGACACCTGAGACGGAAGCCGCCTATATAACGTGGAAGGCAGAGAAAGAACAGCAAAAACTTGTAGAAGCAAGAGAAAAGCTCGTTGCGGATGCCCGTATTGAATGTGACAATGAGGGCGAATTGTACCGTCTGTTTCATTCCATCAATTCTTTGGCGGCAGTGTTAAACGCCCATGCAGATAACGAGCTACGCGAGAAGGAGTTTTTGAAAAATACAATCTCCGACATTTCACACCAACTGAAAACGCCACTGGCAGCTCTGAACATTTATAATGGGCTGCTTCAGGACGAGGATATAGAGGTGTCCTCCGTGAAAGAATTTGCTGATCTGTCCGAGCAGGAGCTTGACCGTATTGAAGTTCTGGTGCAAAGCCTTCTTAAAATCACAAAGTTGGATGCTGGTTCTATTGCATTTGAAAAGGAAATACAAAATGTAGCGGATATGATGCAGGATTTGGAGTTACACTTTGCGTATCGTGCCAAGCAGGAACAGAAAGAGATCGTCTTATCTGGTGAAGATGATATTTCCCTTTTCTGTGACCGTGATTGGTTGAGTGAAGCGATTGGCAACATTGTGAAAAATGCGCTGGACCATTATGCTACATCCAAAATCAGCTTTCGCGGGGTGACTTCAGATGGCAGATCCCAAGCATCCAGATGCTGTAACATCAGGATGTGATAGAGACGGCAGTACCACATCTTAGTTGAGCGGTGTCTGTCGTCTTCTAGTTTAAAGTCTAATTTCTCACGTTTGTTAGAGTGTTCAGCAGAAGTTCTTGCATTGTATTCCAGTTTCCATTCCTTACTGTTTCTTGGCGGATTATTAAACAATCTTGGATTATCTTTCAGAACCAGATGAACTGTACGTCCGTATTTGACATTTGAGCAAGGTTTTTCGTATGTACAGGAGATACAGCCACTGGTTTGACTGATCTTAGGACATTTGAATTTCATTCTGCCTTTAGCAACTTCAATACCATCTCGACGCATACGATATCCAGAAGGACAAATAGGAACACTATCTTTATCAATTGTAAAGTCGTTTTTGTAAATGGGAGGTCTTCCACCTTTTCCGTTAAGGTCAATAAAAGGCGTTATATTTTCACGCTTGAAGTATTGATAGTAAGGCATTGCATCATGGGCAGAATCTAAAAGTACTTTAGAAACTGAGTATTCAGGAAGAAATGATTTCATTCTGAAAAAAGCGTGCAGGAATCCATGTGAATCATGTTTTGAAGCACAGGAAAAATGAGGGAATACAGGTAAGTCGCTCTGTGAATCAACAAGCATATACAAGTCATATCCGTGATAATAACAGTCCCGAGAGGAATCCCATCCGATATCACAGTCAGGCTGGGAAAAATAGCGGTCACAATTACAGTCATGGATACCATTCTCTTTACATTTGCAGATACGTTTTTTTCGTTCTCTGTGTGAAGTTACAACAGGCGTTCCATCACCCGCTAATGCTAAAGCATCTTCATGGATAAGCCCTGTAGAAACAGAAATCTCAAGGAATTCCTTTTGATAGATTTTAAAGAGAGAAGAATAAGGCTGTTCATCAAGTTTAAAATCTGTTTTCTCCAAGGTCGGAAGAAGATCGGCAACTGTAACTTTTTCCACGGAATCAGCTTTTGTACCTTTTGTTTTAGGCTTTTTGACCTTAGTCTTCAGCGGATGGATGTGTGGTGACATATGATCATCATCAGAGTTCCATAAGCGGTTAAAAAAATCATAAAAAGTACCAACACCGGGAGTGTTACCAACTTTAAATCCACTAAGGATAGCATAAAGAGGATTCATTTTAAGCTGAGCAGCCCACTCCGTTAATGAAGTAACTTTAAAGTCAATGGAAAGAAGATAAGAACGCTGCATGCAAGAAGGAGTTCGTGGAGCTGGTCCGAATTTTGAATATTTATCAGTCATAAAAGTATCAGTAAAAGATAAATCGAGATTCCAAAACCGCTCAATGATATCCCAGGTGGAACGAGCAAGAGCATTTGGATTAGGATAATAGTTACGAAGATTAGTAACGACAAAGTTTTGGTAGTCAGCATGACTGCCACAATTAACAGGTAACATAAAAATCGCCCTCCAGTCGATAAAATAAAATATATTCAATCGGCTTCGTCGCAAATTTTGAGCGATTTGTCAAGGGTTTTTGGCAAAAAAAGTGGGGGATTTTAATAAAAAGGAATCAGAAAGCCTTGATTTTACTGGGCTGAAGATTCCGAGAGATCATTCCAGCACAATGGGGGATAAAGATCCTCCGGCGAGTAGCGTCTGATTTTTGGTATTACGTTTGATGAATTGGCGTTCCATGCTAAAAGAAATCAGTTTTGCAAGAAAAAGTAGTCTTGAACTGGCTGGTTTATATAAGAGAGTCAGGTTTTTCTTTTTCGCATCTGAAATGCTGTCATCCTGAATGAATAAAGTGTAAATATCTTGCATAGCCATATTACAGTCAGACATCAGTGGAAGAAGATTCTGGTGGATAGTATGAGCTAATTTTTCCTGATTGGATGGCTTGGAATAGTAAGCGGATATTTTAGGACTGA
>SAMEA3387469__coassemble_865_pt1 | contig 41861 bp, 37 predicted proteins | sample SAMEA3387469__metabat2_high_PE_046 | metagenome-assembled genome bin SAMEA3387469 (sample SAMEA3387469) | Felis catus | biome: Faeces | place: United Kingdom | collected 2012
AGCGTCTGGAAGCACGCGACTTCAGTCGTGTGAGGATAAAGTTTTTAATTCACGAGCAGAGAAGGATTTTTTGTCGAATGTTTTTTCTTGATATTCTCTTTCAGCTATGTTACTTTATATTTATACTCGTTATACAATATATGTAAGTTACTAAATAATTCGAAAAAATACTAATTTGTTATATAATAAGTAGAGAATACGTAGAGTGAAAGGAGCTTAATTATGGAGTACATTTCATCATTTACATATTGTGATTCAATACAGACAGAAATGACACCGCAAGGGCCACGACAACAAATAGTAAAACCATTGCAAGCTTTAACACCAGTTGCAATGCCAGGTAATTTTACATTTGCAATTGCATGTAGTATTGCAGGGTTTGATGCAACTAAGGAAAATAGTGTTGACATAGAGTTTTTAGATCCAAACGGTAGTATACTTTATGATACGGGAGAAGTTAAATTTCAGATACCACCAAGTCAGATAAAGGCTGGTGGAATTACTAGTATGCAATTTAATATAGATATTAGAAATTTGGTTTTTAAGGAAGTTGGATTGTATTCGACGAAAGTGATGTTTAATAAAAAAGAATTGGGTGAGTACAAGATACAAGCGATAGTAGGTGAGAAGTAATGCCGGTAATAAAACGAACATATGGATCTGCAGTTGGAAAGATTCTGTTTGTGAGTATGTTGATTTCTGGAAATGGAATTTCAACAGTTGAAGCTAATTGCCTAATAGATAAAAGTGAAAGCATTATTCGTTCTGATACAGCTGAAATATGTAAAACTTATACAACTCAAGAAGGTATGAATTATTCTATATCAGGATATAATTTATATGAAGAAAATGAGTTTTGCATAGAAAATGTTATTATGAATGAAGAAAAAATGAATAATTTGAAGAAATTAGATCAGATTGCTGTTCTAGAAGATGGATGGAATGGTAATAAGGCAAAAGCATTTGAAAAACAATTTATTTTGACAGTAAGGAGCATAATTACTGCATTAGAAATTCAACCAGAAATATTCCCAACAGCATGTGATTCAGTACAATTTGAGTATGAAAAAGAAGATGGTTCATATTTAGAAATTGAGATTAATTCAGATGATAAATGGGAAGTATTTGAGATTAATAGAGATGGTGAAGAAAAATATTTTTCAATTGTAGCGAATATAGAAGCTATTATTAAGGTGGTGAATAGTTTCTATGAATAATACATTTTCTGATTGCGAAAAGTTATATAGAGCAGTTTTTCCAGCGTCTTATATACAAATGTTTTGGAAAAAAGATGGAACAATTTCATCAGCAGCTTTTTCAGACAGGGAAGGCTTATCTGTTGAACGGGGGAACTTTAGAGATGACAAAAATGTAATAGAAGAGATGCAAAAATTTTTTAAAGGATGTATTATTTCCCTTACGGTAGGTCAATGTAAAACAGTAGATGCGGTAGTTAAATATAAACCAAGCAGTAGAAGTGAGTACCATTCAGAAATTCATGGAAGTGAAACAACTCCATTGCTAAGTAAGAGCCAAAGAAAGCATTTAGCAGCAGATGCTAAAATTGAATATTATGAAGAATAGCAAGGATACTTGACTTGTTGATTCCCAGATTCTTAACTTCCTGGATGCCGGGGTCTGACCCCAATGTGGTCAAGCGGAAGAGGTCATGTCATTTCAGGTTACAGACCTTTTTTTAGAAGATCCCAATGCAAAATTTTGTATACATAGCAAGCAGTTTGTCCAGCAGGTCATGAAAGAATGCGGTCTGGATACGGACAAAACCTATGTATTCCATGGGGAATGGGTGCCAGAAAAGAATGCAGTGATTTTTATGCTCAAAGAGCAGGAATAGAACGGAGGCATTGTTTAAAAATCTGAAAAGAATAATCGCTGTGTGGCAGCAAAGCCATCTTTACTATCTGCGGCAGTTATGGTAAAATTTAAAGACAGAAGAGCGAGGTGATCATGTGCAGGAAACAGTGCAGAATGTAATGAACGAAAAAGATTTACAAATGCTGAAGGAACTTCGCCTGATGGATGATGACTTTTTTTCAGAAGCTCTGGATGGAAAGATTGAAGCAGTCGAATATATCTTAAATACCATTTTGGAGAGGGATGATATAAAAGTCAAATCCACAAAGGCACAGGTGGAATATAAAAGTGCAACAAAACGTTCCATCATTCTGGATATCCAGGCAGAAGACGCAAATGGAAAGATCATGGATATAGAGATTCAACGTTCGGATCGTGGCTCCGGTGTGAAACGGGCCAGGTTCCACAGTAGTATGATTGACCGGACGCTGCTTTCTAAGGGTGAAGATTTTGAAGATTTGGTGGATACCTATGTGATCTTCATTACGGAAAATGATAAATTTGGCAAGGGAATCCCTCTTTATCATATTGAAAGAAGAATTGAAGAGATGGATTACGCATTATTTGGTGATGGAGCACATATCATATATGTGAATGGAGAATATAGAAATATGGAACACCCTGTCGGAAGTTTGATGCATGATTTCAACTGTAAGGAAGCAAAGGACATTGTAAATCCGTTATTGGCAGAAGAAGTTAGATACTTAAAAGAGACAGAAGGAGGTCGAAGCCAGATGTGTAAACTTTTAGAAGAAATGAGAAAGGAAGTTGCTGTTGAAGCTGAAGCAAAAGGAAAAGCAGAAGGAAAAGCAGAAGGAAAAGCAGAGACAACAATGGAATTAGCTTTAAAGATGCTGGCAAGAGGACGTGATTCGATAGAAGAGATTGCAGAGATGACCGGATTATCTTTAGAAGAAGTTCGTGAGTTGGCTAAGAAAGAAACTGTATAAATTTATTTTACCCCAAGTGTAAAAGCTTGGGGTATTTTTGTGTGATAAATATTTGAAAAATAGAGCTTCCTGTATAATAAAAAATGTGGATGTTGAAAATTGAAAATACCTCAGAGTACAATAAGACTACTGACTGGCAGGTTAGTAAAAATCTTATTGAACAGAGAGGTATCTACAATGAAGTCTAACACACAGAATAAAAAAATAGAAGCAATAACTGAAAAAACTTTGGTAATCGGAATCGATGTAGGAAGTGAAACACATTATGCAAGGGCGTTTGACTACAGAGGCATTGAGTATGCCTCTGTGGTGTTGAACAACCTATTCATGGATAACGATTTCTTTCATAACGTCAACATTAGTTCATCATGTTATTACCTCCCTGTACTGATTGATTTTTCAGTTTTTGCCTGATATTTCCCCATATTGAGTTTTCAGTCTGGTCAGCCTCCTGACTTGTGTTTTTGTTTTTCGTTCCTAAATCGTTTTTTGCAACCTCCGCAGAGGACTTACTTGATTCGGTTAAAATGCTGATATTTTGAGGAAAAAGTGAAAGAATAATAAAACAGGGCTGTCGTATGAACCAGAGTTCATTGACGACAGCCCCGTTTTTAACAGAAATAACAGTTTCTGTACTTATCTGAAAGGGGAGATTATTTATTCTCTTCCTGTACTTCGATTTTGCGGATTGTCTTATTTTTGATTTCTTCTTTGATGGATGTAAGGAATTCACCAAGGTCTTTCATTCCTTCATCACCGAGGTAACGGCTTCTTACGGAAACCTTGCCTTCTTCTTCCTCTTTGGCGCCGACGATGAGCATATATGGAACTCTTGCAAGACGTGCTTCACGAATCTTGTAGCCCATTTTTTCGGAACGCTGGTCAACGGAGCAGCGGATTCCGTTTTCTTTTAACTGTGCTTCCACTTTGGCAGCATAGTCGTGGAATTTCTCAGAGATCGGAATTACACGAACCTGTTCCGGGCAGAGCCAGGTCGGGAACATACCTGCATATTTCTCAATCAGCCATGCCAGTGTTCTCTCATAGCATCCCATGGATGTACGGTGGATGATGTATGGACGCTGTTTTTCGCCATTTTCGTCGATATAGTACATATCAAACTGTTCAGCAAGAAGAGCATCCCACTGGATCGTGATCATTGTATCTTCTTTTCCGTATACATTTTTGGCATTGATATCAACCTTAGGTCCGTAGAAAGCAGCTTCTCCAACATCCTCTGTAAATGGAATGTTCAGTTCTTCAAGCATCTGACGGATATGAGCTTCTGTCTGATCCCACACTTCTGCATCACCGATGTATTTCTCTCTGTTGTTCGGATCCCATTTGGAAAGGTGATAGGTTACGTCCTCCTCTACACCAAGAACCTGCAGGCAGTACTGTGCAAGTGCGATACAGTCTTTAAATTCTTTTACCATCTGGTCAGGTCTTACGATCAGATGACCTTCGGAGATCGTGAACTGACGTACACGTGTCAGACCATGCATTTCCCCGGAATCCTCATTACGGAACAGAGTGGATGTTTCGCCGTAACGAAGAGGCAGATCACGATAGCTGTGCTGTTCTGCTTTGTATACATAGTACTGGAATGGGCATGTCATAGGACGAAGCGCAAATACTTCTTTGTCTGTTTCTTCGTCGCCGAGAACGAACATGCCCTCTTTGTAATGATCCCAGTGTCCGGAAATCTTGTAGAGGTCGCTCTTTGCCATTAACGGAGTTTTTGTTCTGATATATCCGCGTTTTGTTTCTTCGTCTTCAATCCAGCGCTGAAGCTCCTGCATCATGATCACACCGTTTGGCATGATAAGTGGAAGTCCCTGACCGATCACGTCTACAGTTGTGAAGATTTTCATTTCACGTCCAAGTTTATTGTGATCGCGTTTTTTTGCTTCTTCCATCTGTTCCAGATGTTCTTTTAACTCATCCTTGGAAGCATAAGCTGTTCCGTAGATACGTGTGAGCATTGCGTTCTTTTCACTGCCTCTCCAGTAGGCGCTGGAGGAGGAGAGAAGCTTGAATGCTTTTACACCCTTTACGCTCATAAGGTGAGGACCTGCGCAGAGGTCTGTCCAGTCTCCCTGGGAATAGAAAGAGATTTCGGAGCCTTCCGGAAGATCTTCGATAAGTTCTACCTTGTATGGTTCATTTTTCTCCTGGAAGTATGCGATGGCATCTTCTCTTGATTTTGTGAAGCGTTCAATCTTAGCGCCTTTTTTGATGATCTTTTTCATTTCTTTTTCGATTGCATCCAGGTCATCACGGGAGAATGGAGGGCAGTCGAAATCATAGTAGAATCCTGTATCAATAGAAGGTCCGATAGCAACCTTTGCATCCGGGAATAAGGTCTGTACTGCCTGGGCAAGTACGTGGGATGCTGTATGGCGGAGAACTGCAAGTCCTTGTTCATCTTTTGCTGTCAGGATGTTTAATTCGCAGTCACTGTCAATAACTGTTCTCAGGTCTACAACTTCTCCGTTTACTTCTCCTGCACAGGCAGCACGTGCAAGTCCCTCGCTGATGTCGTAAGCAATGTCGATTACGGATTTTGCTTCAGCATATTCTTTTTTTGAGCCGTCTTTTAATGTTACGATCATGATGATTATCTCCTTTACGTTAGTATGGATTTGTTATAGTTGCTGTTCACTGTTGATATCCCGCGGAGCGTGTTGCTGAGAACGGAGTGAACAGTAACAGGTTTTTGTACTGCGAAGGGGTAAAAGAAAGAATAAAAAAATCCCCTACAGTACGGTTAAATACTGTAGGGGACGAGATAACATTACTCGCGGTTCCACCCCGGTTGTTCTGATACATTACTGATGGATAAATCATCTGATCAGAACCGCTTCATTCGATGGTAACGGAATCACCGGACTGTATTAAAGTCACTCAGAGGTGGTCTTCGGCTGATTCGCGATGAAATGCTTGCACCGGTATACATTTCTCTCTGTAACGTTCCTCAGCGTACTCTTCTCTTCAACGTTTTGATCCTTCTTATCTTTTCTGCCGCCTATTATAAACTTGCAAAGTGGGTTTGTCAATCAGTAAAATGCAAAAAGTTGATTTACGAAAATAGAGATTAATGTTATACTGACGAAAGTGAAAAACAATAAAAAACATGAAAGGAATCAGATAAATGAGCAGATGGGAAGAAAATATACGTAAAGTAATACCATATATACCAGGCGAGCAGCCCAATCAGCCGGATATGATCAAGCTGAATACCAACGAGAATCCGTATCCGCCGGCACCTGGAGTGGAGAAGGCGTTGAGGGAGATGGATACAGATACTATGAGACTTTATCCGGATCCTACAGCAGGAGAACTGGTACATGCCATTGCAAAGAATTACGGGCTGAAGGATGAACAGGTTTTTGTGGGAGTAGGTTCCGATGATGTGCTTGCCATGAGTTTCCTTACATTCTTTAATTCACAGAAGCCGGTTCTTTTTCCGGATATCACATATTCTTTTTATGATGTATGGGCAGACCTGTTTCGCATTCCATATGAGAGACCGGCACTGGATGAGAACTTTCATATAAGGACGGAAGATTATTTCAGAGAAAACGGAGGAATTGTATTCCCGAATCCGAATGCGCCGACAGGTGTGGAGATGCCGCTGGAGGAAGTGGAGGATATTATCCGCCATAATCCTGATGTGATTGTGATCGTGGACGAGGCTTATGTGGATTTTGGTGGTCAGTCGGCGCTTCCATTGATTGAAAAATATGACAACCTTCTGGTCGTACAGACATTTTCCAAGTCGCGTTCTATGGCTGGGATGAGAATTGGTTTTGCGTGTGGAAATGAGAAACTGATCAGATTCCTGAATGATGTGAAGTATTCTTTTAATTCTTATACTATGGACCGTACAGCGATTGCTGCAGGTGTGGCGGCAGTTGAAGATAAAGCATATTTTGATGAGACATGTAATAAAATCATAGAGACAAGAGAATGGACAAAGAAAGAATTGAAGGCACTGGGATTCTCTTTTCAGGATTCTATGTCTAACTTTATTTTTGCTACGCATAAAACCTGCCCTGCGAAAGAAATTTTTGAGGCATTGAGAGGGCAGCATATTTATGTTCGTTACTTCCAGAAGGAAAGAATTGACAATTTCCTTCGTATCACAGTTGGAACAAAGGAAGAAATGCAGAAATTTATTGATTTTTTGAAGGATTATCTGAAGTAAAAGTTAGGAGGTTTTATGGAAGCACTGGTACATTGGTTCTCGCAGAATCTATCACAATATATTTCACCGGAAGGGGCAGTTTTTATTATTTCAATGATTCCGCTTTTGGAACTCAGGGGAGGATTGCTTGCAGCATCCTTACTTAAGATATCGGCTGCAAAGGCAATTCCACTGTGTATTGTTGGAAATATTATTCCTATTCCGTTTATTCTGTTGTTTATCAGACAGATTTTCAAGGTTTTAAAAAAGACGAAACTCTTTCGGGGACTTGTTATGAAATTGGAAGACAGGGCAATGAGAAAAAGTGATCAGGTAAAGAAATATGAGTTTTGGGGACTGATGCTGTTTGTGGGAATTCCGCTTCCGGGAACAGGGGCATGGACAGGATCTCTGATTGCATCTCTTCTGGAAATTGATATTAAGAAGTCCTCTCTGGCAATTTTGGGTGGCATTATTATGGCAACTGTCATTATGTATATTGTTTCCTATGGATTAGTGGGCAATCTGGTACGTTAATTATTTTATACCAATATTCATCGGAAATCCGGAGACATATTTTATGTCTCCGGATTTCTGCTTTTATGTCGATAATATCAGTTTTATGACGTATAAAACAGCTTGCCAATAATAAAGATTTGGAATAATATAGTATTGTCAATTATGAAGAAGATGTGCTAAGATAAATATAAAGATACTGGTGTGCAGACAGGATTACTACAGGAATTAACTTGTCGACACAGGAGCAGGAGTATAATTTTCCTGCGATATGCATTGCTGCAGATCTGATATTCGTGTCACTTCAGACAGATTATCCCACTAACTGTTACAGGAAAAGTTAATAAAGAATCAATTGCTTAGATACATAGGAAATCAGAAAAACAAAAACAAAAATAAAAAGAATTATCAATATTAACAATCAAAACAAAAAGCAGAGGATTATTTTATGAGAGAAAAGTATGAATCATTATCATTGGCAACTTTAAAGGATTTGGCAAAAGCCAGAGGATTAAAAGGGGTTTCAGCATTGAGAAAACCGGAATTGATTGAGAGAATGCTTCACGAAGATGAACTGGAAGGTGAGCCAAAAAAACAGGAAGCAGTCCGGGAGAAACCGCAGCAGAGTGAAGTGGAAGATAACGGAGAGAGAATCCCCCAGTATAACAAAACACCGGAACGTACACAGTGTCATGCCCCGGCAGAGGCAGTACAGCTTGACAGTGGAGAGAGAGCAGACGGAATCCTTGAGGTACTTCCGGATGGATATGGGTTTATCCGATGTGAAAATTATCTTCCGGGGGAAAATGATATTTATGTATCACCTTCTCAGATACGCAGATTTAACCTGAAAACAGGTGATATTATTAAGGGGAATATCCGTATCAAAACACAGGGAGAGAAATTCAGTGCCCTGCTATATGTGACCTCTATCAACGGATTCCATCCCAGTGAAGGACAGAGACGATATAATTTTGAAGATATGACACCGATTTTTCCAAATGAGAGACTGATAATGGAAAGACCGGGCGGCACAGTTGCCATGAGGATCGTAGATCTGATCAGCCCTATCGGTAAAGGACAGAGAGGAATGATCGTATCTCCTCCGAAAGCCGGTAAGACAACTTTGCTGAAAGATGTGGCAAAGTCTATTCTGAGAAACAATCCGGACATGCATCTGATCATTCTTCTGATCGATGAGCGCCCTGAGGAGGTTACAGATATCAGGGAGGCCATCTGTGGCGATAATGTGGAAGTCATTTATTCTACATTTGATGAGCTTCCGGAACATCATAAACGTGTGTCTGAGATGGTAATAGAACGTGCACGTCGTCTGGTGGAACATAAAAAAGACGTTACAATTCTTCTTGATTCTATTACAAGACTGGCAAGGGCATACAATCTGATCATACCGCCCAGCGGACGAACTCTTTCCGGTGGTCTGGACCCTGCAGCCCTTCATATGCCGAAACGCTTTTTTGGTGCGGCCAGAAATATGAGAGAGGGCGGAAGCCTTACTATTCTTGCTACAGCGCTTGTGGATACGGGAAGTAAAATGGATGATGTAATTTATGAAGAATTTAAGGGAACCGGTAATATGGAACTGGTGCTTGACCGAAAACTGCAGGAAAAGCGGGTATTCCCTGCAATTGATATCCAGAAATCCGGTACAAGAAGAGAGGATCTGCTGCTGAGTAAAGAAGAACAGGAAGCGGTTTACATTATGCGAAAAGCCCTCAATGGAATGAAGTCAGAAGATGCGGTAGAACAGATCCTGAATATGTTTACCCGTACGAAAAATAATGCTGAATTTGTGCAGACTGTAAAAAAACAGAAGTTTATCTGAAACGTTGTAAAAAAACAGTTACTGTTCGCTCCGTTCTCAGTAACAAAAATATTAAATAAACTTTAAAATAAATTTTAAAATAACTTGCATTCCATGGGACGATATGTTATACTCATAAAGCTGTTTAATAGTAAATTCGTCAAATGAATACGAATAGAAAATAGAATCTTTACAGAGAGGTGAAAATCATGAGAGAAGGAATCCATCCTAATTATTATCAGGCAACTGTAACCTGCAACTGTGGTAACACATTCGTAACAGGATCTACAAAACAGGACATCCACGTAGAAATCTGCTCTAAATGTCATCCATTCTATACAGGTCAGCAGAAAGCAGCTCAGGCTCGTGGACGTATCGATAAGTTTAATAAGAAATACGGCCTGAACAAATAATCAGAATATAGTAAGAATTGAGAAGGTTGAGGTTGGGAAATCTCAGCCTTTCTTGTTTCTTTGGGAGAAAATAATGAAATCATCGAACATCGGCGGTCAGGCTGTAATGGAAGGCATTATGATGCGCCATAAGGATAAATATTCCATTGCTGTCCGCAGACCGGACAATGAGATTGAATTAAAAGTAGAAGATTACAAATGTGTATTCGGAAATGCAAAATTTCTCAAATATCCACTGATCCGAGGTGTGGTAAGCTTCGTGGATTCTCTGGTGGTCGGCACAAAATGTCTGATGTATTCAGCGGAGATCGCAGGGGATGAGGAGGACGAAGAGGATAAGCAGAAGAATGCTGCTCTTTCAGAAGAGGAGCTTGCTGCAAAAAAGGCAAAAGAAGATAAGCAGTTCAAATGGCTGTTATATGTGACAGTTGCTGTCTCGATCGTGGTATCAGTTGCCGCCTTTATGTTGCTGCCATACGCCCTTGCAAGTCTTTGCAGAAGGGTTGGCGCTTCGGAATTTGCAGTTACTATAGTTGAGGCATTTGTAAAGCTTGCATTGTTTATGGGATATATGCTTCTGATTTCCAGAATGAAGGATATTCAGAGAACATTTATGTATCATGGAGCAGAGCATAAGTGCATTAACTGCGTGGAACATGGACTGCCGCTTACGGTGGATAATGTTCTTGCAAGCTCCAGACTGCATAAGAGATGTGGAACCAGTTTTCTGTTTCTGGTTATGCTGGTCAGCATTTTTCTGCATTTTATTTTTGTATTGGTTCCGTTTTACTGGGTGAGACTGTTTGGAAGACTTCTTATGGTGCCGGTTGTAGCAGGAATATCTTTTGAGATTATTCAGTGGGCTGGAAGATCAGACAGCAAACTTGCTGACTTTTTCAGTAAACCGGGTCTGGCAATGCAGAAACTTACAACTAAGGAACCGACAGCAGATATGGCAGAGGTTGCGATCAGGGCTGTAGAGGCGGTTTTTGACTGGAAAGCATATCTGAAGGAAGAATTTGGAGTTGAAGCAGAACAATGAACGGAGAAACTCTGGCAGGATTATTAAAAAAAGGACAGATGATCCTTGCGCAGGCGGGGATTAAGGAAGCCGGGCTGGATGCCTGGCTTCTCCTGGAATATGTCACAGGAAAAAGCCGGGCGTATTATTTTGCATACGGAGAAGAAAGTGTCACAGAAAGTGCTGCTGAAAGATATCTGGAACTGATCAGCAGACGTGCGGGACACATACCGCTGCAGCATCTGACGCATCAGGCTTTTTTTATGGGGCATGAATTTTATGTGGATAAAAATGTACTGGTACCCAGACAGGATACGGAAACACTTGTGGAATCCGCTCTTGAATGTATGAAAGCTGTGAAAAATCCATATATTCTTGATATGTGTACAGGATCCGGCTGTATTCTTATCAGTATTCTGAAGGAGAGAGCTGATGCACACGGAACAGGCGTGGATCTGTCAGATGAGGCACTGAAAGTGGCCGTGCGGAATGCACGGACACTGGAAGTGGCAGAGCATGCGGAATTCGTACAGAGTAATCTGTTTTCTGAAATGCAGAACATTGTGTACGGAACAGAGTATATGAAAAGGACTGCTGTAAAAGATACTGTAAAAATGACAGAATGCGAAAATAGTAATAGAAATTATAGCAGAGCTTATGATATGATTATATCAAATCCGCCATACATTCCTACGGCGGAAATTGAAGATCTTATGGATGAAGTAAAATTGCATGATCCGCGTATGGCGCTGGATGGTATGGAAGATGGGCTTTATTTTTACAGGGCTATCACGAAACAGGCACAGGATCATCTTGTTCCGGGTGGCTGGCTTTTGTATGAAATCGGATGCAGCCAGGGAGAAGATGTGGCAGCTCTTTTGCGGAAATATAAATTTGAAGATATTGAGATAAGGCAGGATCTGGCCGGGTTGGACCGGGTGGTTCTGGGGCGAAAGAAATTACAGGAGGATAAATATGTTTGATAAATTAGACGATCTGCTCATTCGTTTTGAAGAGGTGCTTAATGAGCTTGGAGAGCCGGGAGTTACCGATAATCAGGAACATTTTCAGAAGCTGATGAAAGAGCAGAGCGATCTGCAGCCGATAGTAGATACTTACCGGGAGTATAAGAAAAACAAAGAAACGATACAGGACAGTCTTTCCATGCTTGAGGAAGAGAAAGATGAAGATATGCGGGAAATGCTGAAGGAAGAACTGTCTGAGGCAAAGAAAAATGTAGAGGAACTGGAGCATGAACTTAAGATCCTTCTGCTTCCGAAAGATCCTAATGATAACAAGAACGTTATTGTGGAGATCCGTGCAGGTGCAGGTGGGGATGAAGCTGCCCTTTTTGCAGCAGAGATTTACCGTATGTATGTGAAATATGCAGAATCCCGCCGCTGGAAAACAGAAATGATGAGTCTCAATGAGAACGGAATCGGCGGATTTAAGGAAGTAACATTTATGATCACAGGTGCAGGCGCTTATTCCAGACTGAAATATGAAAGTGGTGTACATCGTGTACAGCGAGTTCCGGAAACAGAATCCGGCGGACGTATCCATACCTCTACCTGTACAGTTGCTATTATGCCGGAAGCAGAGGAAATCGATTTCCATCTGGATATGAATGACTGTAAATTCGATGTGTTCCGTGCATCCGGAAACGGCGGACAGTGTGTCAATACAACAGACTCTGCTGTGCGACTGACACATATTCCTACCGGAATCGTAATTTCCTGCCAGGATGAGAAGTCACAGCTTAAGAATAAAGATAAAGCGCTGAAAGTTCTTCGCTCCCGTCTGTATGAGATGGAGCTTGCCAAACAGCATGATGCTGAGGCTGAGGCAAGAAGAAGCCAGATTGGAACAGGTGACCGTTCAGAGAAGATCAGAACTTATAATTTTCCACAGGGCCGTGTGACAGACCACAGAATCAAACTGACACTGCACAGACTGGAGAATGTTCTGAACGGAGATCTGGATGAGATCATTGACAGTCTGATCGCAGCAGATCAGGCAGCAAAATTAAGTAATCTTCAGGATGCGGAATAGAATATTGCGGAGATGGTATGTGACAGAAGATGACTGAAAAAGTATTGATATGAGAGAAGAATGTCAGGAGGAAAATATTTATGCAGAAAACAGCACTTGTAATTATGGCGGCAGGAATCGGAAGTCGTTTTGGAAAAGGAATCAAGCAGCTTGCACCTGTGGGACCATGTGGAGAGATTATTATGGATTATTCTATCCACGATGCGCTGGAAGCCGGATTTAACAAAGTAGTGTTTATTATCCGTAAAGATCTGGAAGAAGAGTTTCGCAGAGTGATCGGCGAGCGTATTGAGAAAATTACGGAAGTAGAATATGTATTCCAGGAGCTTGATGATCTGCCGGAGGGATTTACGAAACCGGCTGACCGTACGAAGCCCTGGGGAACCGGACAGGCTGTACTTGCTGCAAAGAAGGTTCTGGATGAGCCATTTATTGTTATCAATGCAGATGATTATTATGGAAAAGAAGCTTATGTGAAGGTGCATGATTATCTTGTGCAGGAACAGCCAAAGGACGGAAAACTCCATATCTGTATGGCTGGATTCAGGCTTGGAAATACATTGAGCGATAATGGAAGTGTTACCAGAGGAATCTGCCATATTGAGAATGGACAGCTTACAGGTGTGACAGAGACGCATGATATATTTAAGACTGCCACAGGTGCAGAGTCAAGAAATGCGGACGGAAGTGTGCAGGAACTGGATGTAAAGGATCTGGTGTCCATGAATATGTGGGGACTGACGCCGGACTTTATGGAGATTCTTGAGAAAGGATTTGCAGAATTTCTCAGTGGACTCGCACCGGAAGATACAAAAAAGGAATATCTGCTTCCGGAGTTAGTTGACCATCTGATCAAAAATAAAAGTGCTGAAGTTGATGTCCTGGAGACAAAGGATACATGGTTTGGCGTAACCTATCAGGAAGATAAAGAAACAGTAACGAGAGCATTTAAAAATCTTACAGAAGCGGGTATATATCCTCAGGGACTTTATCAATAAGTTAAGCAGATATCTGCAGCTTTCGCAGGAGACATGTCTGATCTGATTAAAAGCAGTTTTGGGTGTGATCCGGGAAATACAGTATGCAGTGCAGAAACAGAGGATATTGTAAAAAGTAAAGGAGAGCAACTATGGGAAAATATTTTGGAACAGATGGATTTCGTGGAGAAGCAAATGTTAAACTGACAGTAGATCATGCATTTAAGGTGGGGCGCTACGTAGGCTGGTATTATGGAAGAGACCATAAAGCTAAGATTGTTATTGGAAAAGATACAAGAAGAAGCAGTTATATGTTTGAATATGCACTTGTTGCAGGTCTGACAGCGTCCGGTGCAGATGTATATCTTCTTCATGTAACGACGACCCCAAGTGTTTCCTATGCAGTACGTACAGAGGATTTTGACTGTGGTATTATGATCTCCGCAAGCCATAATCCATTCTATGATAATGGTATCAAACTTCTCAATGGAAACGGACAGAAGATTGAAGCGGAAGTAGAAGCAAGGATTGAAGCATATCTGGATGGCCTGATCGAGGATCTTCCTCTGGCAACTAAAGAAGATATTGGACGCACTGTGGATTTTGCTTCAGGAAGGAATCGTTATATCGGACATCTGATTTCTATTCCAAGCAGGGATTTCAAAGGCATTAAAGTAGGGCTTGACTGTGCAAACGGAAGTTCTTCAGCTATTGCAAAGAGTGTATTTGAGGCACTTCAGGCAAAGACTTATGTGATCAATAACCAGCCGGATGGCACAAATATCAATACAAACTGTGGCTCTACCCATATTGAGGTCCTGCAGAAATATGTTGTGGACAATGGACTGGATATCGGTTTTGCTTATGATGGTGATGCAGATCGCTGTATTGCTGTTGACCATAAGGGAAATGTGATCGACGGTGATAAGATTATGTATGTATGTGGAAAATATCTCAAGGAGCAGGGCAGATTAAAAGATGATACAGTAGTAACCACCGTTATGTCAAACCTCGGTCTGTACAAATCTCTGGAGAGAGAGGGTATGAAATATGAGCAGACTGCAGTAGGAGATAAATATGTGGCAGAGAATATGATGGAGAATGGATACAGCCTTGGCGGCGAGCAGTCCGGACATATTATTTTCAGCCGTTATGCTGCAACAGGTGATGGAGTCCTTACTTCTCTCATGGTAATGGAAGCGTGTGTAGAGAAGAAAGCAACTCTGTGTGATCTGGCAAGGGAAATGAAGGTTTATCCACAGCTTCTCAGAAATGTCCGGGTGGCAGACAAGAAGACCGCAAGAGAGAATCCGAAGGTAGTTGCTGCTGTAGAGAAAGTTGCAAAGAAACTGGGAAGTGATGGGCGTATTCTGGTACGCGAGAGTGGCACAGAACCATTGATTCGTGTTATGGTAGAAGCGGGAACAGATGAACTCTGCCTTGAGAATGTTGATCATGTAGTAAAGGTAATGGAATCCGAAGGATTGCTCATTGACTGATTTACTGGCAAAGGAATTACATGTATAATAGAAAAAAAAGATTATTTCTGACTGCTGTCTGCTTAAGTCTTGGACTTCTGACAGGCTGCAATGTGGGAGATACGAAGAATTATAAACAGGCTGCACAGGATCTGGAACAGGGAAATTATGAGGCAGCACTTGAAGAATACGAGACAGCAATTTCTGAGGGAGTGAAGCCTGCACAGTCGTACAGAGGTGCAGGCGTAGCGAAACTCAAGCTTGGAAACTATGAAGAAGCCATAACATATTTCAATGATGCGCTTAAATGTGACAAAGTTGGCAAAGCATTAAAGAAAGATATTCTGTCGTATAGAGCTGTGGCTTATCTCAAAGTAAAGGATTATGAGGCAGCGCTGGAAGACTGCCAGACTCTGGCAGAAAACTATAAAATGGATGCGGATCTGTACTTCCTTACGGGAGAAACAGCATTGGCCATGGATTCCTATGAGGAAGCTTCTGCTAATTTTGAACAGGCCTACGGCGAAGATGCAACTTATGACAGAGCTATCCAGATCTACGGGGCATATCTGAAGAGGGATATGGAAGCAGACGGAACCCGTTATCTGGAAGCTGCTTTGTCAGGAACTGCAAAAAATGCAGAGGATCATTGTGACCGCGGCAGAGTTTATTATTATATGGATGATTATGAAAATGCTGAAAGTGAACTGAAACAGGCCATAGACGGCGATAATACGGAGGCACTGGTTCTGCTTGGTATGGTATATATGGATAAAGGAGACAGCGCAAATGCAAAAGCAATGTTTCAGCAGTATGTATCACAGGCAGAAAACGGAGCCAAAGGATTTAACGGACTTGCACTGTGTGATATAGAGGATGGGGATTATGACAGTGCCCTTTCTGATATAGAAAGCGGAATCCATGTGGCAGGAGCGGAGGATATGCAGAGTCTGCTGTTTAATGAGATCGTAGTCTATGAGAAGAAACTGGATTTTCAGACTGCTTTGCAGAAAGCACAGGAATATCTGGAATTATACCCGGAAGATAAAACTGTTAAGAAGGAACTTGCATTTCTTAAAACGCGTGTGTAATATCCATCTGACTGAGGAGAATTTATGGAAGAATTTGGAAAGCTTGAAGAACGGGTGGTTCTTGTGGGAGTGCAGACGGATGATCATGATAATGTGGAAGAATCCCTGGATGAACTGAAGGAGCTTGCATCAACTGCGGGAGCTGTTACAGTGGGAAGAATCATTCAGAATCGTGAGTCTGTGCATCCCGGAACTTATATTGGAAAAGGAAAGATAGAGGAAGTACGTGCACTGGTATATGCTATGGATGCAACCGGAATTATCTGTGATGACGAACTTTCTCCTGCACAGCTGAATAATCTGGAGCGGGAACTGGACTGTAAGGTGATGGACAGGACATTATTGATTCTGGACATTTTTGCAGCGAGAGCTATAACCAGTGAGGGTAAAATACAGGTAGAGCTTGCACAGCTTCGCTACAGATCTGCCCGTCTGGTCGGTCTCAGGGAATCTCTTTCCCGTCTGGGAGGTGGAATCGGAACCAGAGGTCCGGGAGAGAAAAAGCTGGAGACAGACCGTCGTCTTATCCGTACAAGGATCTCTGCTTTGAAGCAGGAATTATCTCAGGTGGAGAAACACAGGGAACTGATCCGTTCCAGCCGGGCCAGAGGCAATATGAAGACTGCTGCGATCGTAGGATATACAAATGCGGGAAAATCTACGCTGCTGAACACGCTGACAGGCTCAGAGGTTTTATCAGAGGATAAACTGTTTGCTACACTGGATCCAACTACCAGACTTTTGAATTTGAAGGACGGACAGCAGATTCTTCTCACAGATACGGTTGGATTTATCCATAAGCTTCCACATCATCTGGTCGAAGCATTCAAGAGCACATTGGAAGAGGCCAAATATGCAGATTATATTATCCATGTGGTAGATTCTTCCAATCCGCAGGCAGAGATGCAGATGCATGTGGTATATGAGACATTAAAAGAACTGGGAGTGATGGGAAAGAAGATCATCACACTCTTTAATAAGCAGGATGCGCCGGGGGCATGCGTACTGCGAGATTTTAAATCGGACTATACGCTGAAGGTCTCTGCAAAGACAGGCGAGGGTCTTGCAGATCTGAATGATCTTCTGGAGAAGCTTCTTGCTGAAGAACAGATTTATGTGGAGCGCCTTTTCCCTTATCAGGAAGCAGGAAAAATCCAGCTGATCCGCGAATATGGGCAGCTTATCTCAGAGGAATACACAGAGGAAGGGATTGCTGTGAAGGCAAGGGTGCCGAAAGAAATCTACGCCAGAGTTGTATAAAAAAATATTTTGAAAAATAAGAAAAATACCATATATTGTGCCTTTTACGAAAGCGAGGAACATTATGTGGTATTTTTGCGTGTTGACGAACCGGTGATACTCTGATACAATGAACCTACAGTGTTACTCAGAGCAAAGTGAACAGTAACGACAGAAATATCTCCGGTAAGAATATGCAGGAGAAACAGATTAACAAGAGAAAATGGGGGCGTTAGATATGTTTCAGGTAGTAAAACGTGATGGCGAAGTGGATGAGTTTAAAATAGGCAAGATCACAGCGGCTATCCATAAAGCCTTTGATGCAAAAGAGAAAAATTATAGCGAAGAGATGATTGATCTCTTAGGGCTGCGTGTTACTTCTGATTTTCAGAAAAAGATTACAGATAATAAGATTACAGTAGAAGAAATTCAGGACAGTGTGGAGAATGTGCTGATCCAGGCCGGATATGCAGATGTGGCAAAAGCCTACATTCTTTACCGCAAGCAGAGGGAAAAGGTTCGCAACATGAAGTCAACGATTCTGGATTACAAAGAAATCGTAAACAGTTATGTGAAGGTTGAGGACTGGCGTGTAAAGGAGAACTCCACAGTTACTTATTCAGTTGGAGGTCTGATCTTAAGCAACTCCGGTGCAGTTACTGCAAATTACTGGCTGTCTGAGATTTATGACAATGAAATCGCAGATGCACACAGAAATGCAGATATTCATATTCATGACTTGTCCATGCTGACCGGATATTGTGCAGGATGGTCACTGAAACAGCTGATCCAGGAGGGACTTGGCGGTATTGAAGGCAAGATCACATCTTCACCTGCAAAGCATCTGAGTGTTCTCTGCAATCAGATGGTAAACTTTCTTGGGATTATGCAGAATGAATGGGCCGGAGCGCAGGCTTTCTCATCCTTTGATACTTATCTGGCGCCTTTTGTCAAGGCAGATAATTTAAGCTATCCGGAAGTGAAGAAATGTATTGAGTCTTTTATTTATGGAGTCAATACCCCAAGCAGATGGGGAACACAGGCACCTTTCTCCAACATTACGCTGGACTGGACGGTACCGGATGATCTTGCAGAGCTTCCGGCTATCGTAGGCGGAAAGAATATGGATTTCAAGTACAAAGACTGCAAAAAAGAGATGGATATGATCAATAAGGCATTTATTGAGACCATGATCGAGGGGGATGCCAACGGACGCGGGTTCCAGTATCCTATTCCGACCTATTCCATAACAAATGAGTTTGACTGGTCTGATACAGAGAATAACCGCCTTCTTTTTGAGATGACATCCAAATATGGAACACCGTATTTCTCAAACTATATTAACAGTGATATGAAACCAAGTGATATCCGCAGTATGTGCTGCCGTCTGCGTCTGGATCTGAGAGAACTCCGCAAGAAGAGCGGTGGTTTCTTCGGATCAGGAGAGAGTACCGGTTCTGTGGGGGTAGTAACTATAAATATGCCGCGTATCGCATATCTTTCCAAGACACCGGAAGAGTTTTACAATCGTCTGGATCGTTTAATGGATATTTCCGCACGTTCTCTGCATATTAAACGTGAAGTAATTGGTAAGTTGCTGGATGAGGGATTATATCCTTATACAAAGAGATATCTTGGAAGCTTTTCCAATCATTTCTCTACCATTGGACTGGTGGGAATGAACGAGGTTGGTCTGAATGCCCGCTGGCTGGGAAAAGATATGTCTGATGAGCGTACGCAGAGGTTTACAAAAGAGGTTCTTCTTCATATGCGGGAACGTCTGTCCGATTATCAGGAGAAGTACGAAGGAGAACTGTTTAATCTTGAGGCAACTCCTGCTGAATCTACTGCCTATCGTCTGGCCAAACACGACAGAAAACGCTGGCCGGATATTAAGACTGCAGGCAAGGAAGGGGATACTCCTTATTATACAAACAGTTCTCATCTTCCGGTTGAATATACCACAGATATTTTTGATGCACTGGATATTCAGGATGATCTGCAGACGCTTTATACATCAGGTACTGTATTCCATGCATTTATCGGTGAGAAGCTTCCTGACTGGAAAGCTGCAGCAGCACTGGTACGTAAGATCGCAGAGAATTATAAACTGCCGTATTATACGATTTCGCCGACCTATTCTGTATGTAAGGAACATGGCTACATCAGCGGAGAGCATTTCACTTGTCCGAAATGTGGTAAGAAGGCGGAGGTTTACAGTCGTATCACAGGATATTACAGACCTGTACAGAACTGGAATGACGGTAAAGCACAGGAGTATAAGAACCGTATGCTTTATGATGTGATGCATTCAGATATCAGAAAAATACAGCCGGTTCATGCCAGTGTAGTTACTGTGACTAAGGATGATGTGAAGATAGAATCTGTGGCATCACATAAATACCTGTTTACAACCAGTACCTGTCCGAACTGCAGAGTGGCGAAGAAGATACTGGAAGGCAGGGAGTTTGAGATTATTGATGCGGAGAAGAATCCGGAGATGGTGAAGGAGTTTGGAATTATGCAGGCTCCGACTCTGGTGATCACAGACGGTGAGCATATGACGAAATATGTAAATACATCCAATATTAAGAAATATGTGGATGAGGGATTATAAAGATACTGAGAGAGCTGACCGGAGGATAAAAGAGATGATCAAACAGAATGTTGTATTTGTGGAAAATAAAGCAGGAAGTCTGAAAAGAGTGACAGGGATACTTGCAGATAACGGGATTAATATTTATGGATTTGCATGCTTCGATGCACCGGAGTTTGCAATCTTCCGTATGATCTGCAACGATCCGGATAAAGCGGAAATTGTTTTAAACAGGAGTGGATATATGAATCGTATTACACAGGCGATCGTAGTTGATATGAAAGATCAGGCAGGCGGTCTGGATGAACTCCTGAAAGTAGCATCAGACAGTAATGTAAGTCTTGACTATATTTATACTTCTTTCCACAGAAAAGATCTCAGACCTGTAGTAATTCTTCAGGCGGAGGATGGTGCAGTGACAGAATGCATTCTTAAGAATAATGGATTTAATGTATTTACTTCAGCAGAAGAACTGGAGAAATAATACTGTATAAGACAGTGAGAAAATCACAGGACTGGGGATGGTTCTGTGATTTTTTGTATATTCATATAGGAAAGTTGAATATATATTGACTATATGACTAGGAATACTATATAATAAAAGGAAACAATGATAATCCGACGAAATTTAATCAGGAGGTTTTGAAAAATGCAGATTTCTACAAAAGGAAGATATGCCCTGAGACTTATGCTTGATCTTGCAGTTCATAATACAGGAGAACTGGTCAAGATCAAAGATATTTCTGCAAGGGAAAATATTTCAGAAAAATATCTGGAACAGATTATTTCATCATTAAAGAAGGCAGGATATGTAAAGAGCCTGAGAGGGGCACAGGGCGGTTATATGCTTGCCAGAGAGCCGGAAACATATACGGTGGGAACTATTCTGAGACTGACAGAAGGCAGCATGAAGCCGGTAGCCTGTCTGGAGGACGAACCGAATCAGTGCAGCAGAGCCGGGGAATGCGTCACACTCCGTCTCTGGAAGATGCTTGATGAAGCTATTGAGGGAGTACTGGATAAGGTTACATTACAGGATCTTAAAGACTGGTATGAAGAGATGGGAAATGATTATGTAATTTGATTTTCCCTCTTGACAACAGTGGATTTATAGAATATTATGTATATAACATATAATTCGTATATACTTAGTATGAAATAAGGAGGACGAACTCATGGCAAAAATCTATAAAAATGCAGCGGAACTGGTTGGAAATACTCCTCTCCTTGAGGTTGGAAATCTTGAAAAAGAGCTTGGGCTGGAAGCGAGAATACTTGTGAAGCTTGAGTATTTTAACCCGGCAGGAAGTGCCAAAGACCGTATCGCCCTGAGTATGATCGAAGACGCTGAAGAGAGAGGCGTTCTGAAGCCTGGCGCAGTGATCATCGAGCCTACATCAGGTAACACCGGAATCGGTCTTGCTTCTCTTGCTGCAATCAAAGGATACAGAGTAATACTTACGATGCCTGAGACAATGAGTGTTGAGAGAAGGAATATTCTGAAAGCATACGGTGCAGAAATCGTATTGACAGATGGAACAAAAGGTATGAATGGCGCAATCGCCAAAGCAAACGAACTTGCGAAGGAATATGAGAACAGTTTTATTCCGGGACAGTTTGATAACCCTGCAAATCCTGCGATCCACAAAAAGACCACAGGTCCGGAAATCTGGAGAGACACAGACGGACAGGTAGATGTTTTTGTGGCAGGTGTTGGTACAGGCGGAACGATCACCGGTGTTGGTGAATATCTGAAATCTCAGAATCCTGACGTGAAAGTAGTGGCAGTAGAGCCTGCAACTTCCCCTGTACTTTCTCAGGGAAAGAGCGGTCCGCATAAGATTCAGGGAATCGGTGCGGGATTTGTTCCGAAGGCATTAAATACAGAGGTTTATGATGAGGTTTTTCCGGTTGAGAATGAGGATGCTTTTACAGTTGGCAAGCTGATCGCCAAACATGAGGGAATTCTTGTTGGTATTTCTTCCGGTGCGGCTCTCTATGCGGCAATCCAGCTGGCTAAGAGACCGGAGAATAAAGGAAAAACAATCGTAGCTCTTCTTCCGGATTCCGGTGACCGTTACTATTCTACTCCATTATTTGTGTAAAATAAAAAAGCCCTTTTTAGGGCTTTTTTTATTTTACATAAATGTGTTAGAATAGATATGCTGTACAAATGATTTTTATGTAACTGTTCAGTATTTTGCAGAACAGCTATCATAACATAAATAAAAATATCATAAACAATAATATTCCGTGTAATCGGATCACAGAACAGGATGGAATAAAAATGAGAAAAGCAATTATCGCAATGAGCGGCGGAGTGGACAGCTCTGTGGCAGCTCTGCTTACAAAGGTAACCGGTGATGAATGTATCGGTGCTACCATGAAATTATTTCACAATGAGGACATAGGAGTGAAGAGAGAGAAAACCTGCTGTTCTCTGGATGATGTGGAGGATGCCAGAAATGTCTGCTACAGAATGGGGATCAGGTACTATGTTTTTAACTTTTCCGAGCGGTTTAAAGAGGATGTTATGGACCGCTTTGTGGATGCCTATGAGCATGGAGCCACGCCAAATCCCTGCATTGACTGCAATCGTTATCTGAAATTTGACAAGATGTTTCAGAGAATGCGTGAACTGGAGTATGATTATATTGTAACCGGACATTATGCACGTGTGGAATATGATGAGGAGAAGAACCGTTACTTATTAAAGAAAGCTGTGGATGATACGAAGGATCAGAGTTATGTGCTTTATATGCTGACACAGGAGCAGCTTGCGCATATTTCCCTGCCTCTTGGCGGGCTTCGCAAAACGGAAGTGCGTGAGATTGCAGAGAAGCATGGTTTTGTTAATGCCAGAAAGCATGACAGCCAGGATATCTGTTTCGTACCGGACGGTGATTATGCAAAGTTTATTGAACAGTACACAGGACATAAATCAATCCCGGGCGATTTTGTAGATACAGAAGGAAACATTCTTGGTAAACATAAAGGAATCATCCACTATACACTTGGCCAGAGAAGAGGACTTGGTATTCCGGCAGCATCCAGACTGTATGTGTGTGATATTTCTCCAAAGACCAATCAGGTGGTTCTGGGAAATAATGAGGATCTTTTCCATTCGGAACTGACTGCAACAAAGGTCAATCTGATTTCCTGTGAATCTCTGAAGGAGCCAATGAGACTGAAAGCAAAGATCCGTTACCGTCATCCGGAGCAGGAGGCCGTAGCATGGCAGACGGAAGATGGAGTGCTGCACGTGCGTTTTGATAAACCACAGAGAGCTATCACCAGAGGGCAGGCAGTTGTGTTATATGATGGTGATATCGTTGTAGGCGGCGGCGTGATTGAAAATTGTATTAAATGACAGATCATCCTTGTCTTTCGCATTTTGTCGGACTGTCTTATCTGCACTGTTTTTTGGAAACGTTATAGTTATTAGCTATTAAACGCTATAGAAAATTTCCTATTGACGTACTAGGAATTAAATGATAATATACAACCATGCTAAATCATATCAAACAGATATGAAAAGCGTAGAAACAAAAATGACTTGCAGATAAGGGGCTTAAGAGCCGGAATCAGTTTTGCAGAGAAAAAGATTATTATAAATCAGAGAAAGATGAGGATATACACATGAGCAAAAAAATCGAAAGAAAAGACAGACATTTCAAATTTGAAACATTACAGCTTCACGTAGGACAGGAGAGTCCGGATCCGGTTACAGATGCAAGAGCAGTACCAATCTATCAGACATCTTCTTATGTATTCAGAAACTGCGATCATGCAGCTGCACGTTTCGGACTTGCAGATGCAGGTAACATTTACGGACGTCTTACAAACCCGACTGAAGATGTATTCGAGAAAAGAATCGCAGCGCTTGAAGGCGGTTCTGCGGCACTTGCAGTAGCATCCGGTGCAGCAGCGATCACATATACAATTGAGAATCTTGCACAGCAGGGTGACCACATTGTAGCAGCCAAGAATATTTACGGTGGAACAACAAACCTTCTGGAGCATACACTTCCGGCTTATGGAATCACAACAACATTCGTTGATGTATTTGATCTTGAAGAAGTAGAGAACGCAATTCAGGATAACACAAAAGCTGTTTACATCGAAACTCTTGGAAACCCGAACTCTGATGTAGTTGATATTGAAGCTATCGCAAAGATTGCTCATGCACATAAGATTCCGCTTGTAGTGGATAACACATTTGCAACACCTTACCTTGTAAGACCAATCGAATATGGTGCAGATATCGTTGTTCATTCTGCAACTAAATTCATCGGTGGACATGGTACAACAATCGGAGGTGTGATCGTTGAGAGTGGTAAATTTGACTGGGAAGCATCAGGTAAATTCGCATCTCTGACAGAACCGAACCCAAGCTATCATGGCGTAAGCTTTACAAAGGCATGCGGACCGGCAGCATTTGTTACAAAGATTCGTGCAATTCTTCTTCGTGATACAGGTGCAACCATCTCTCCGGTAAGTTCATTCATTTTCCTTCAGGGACTTGAAACACTGTCACTTCGTGTTGAACGCCATGTAGAGAATGCACTGAAAGTTGTTCAGTACTTAAATAACCATCCGCAGGTAGAGAAAGTCCATCATCCGTCTGTATCCACAGATCCGGTTCAGCAGGAGCTTTATAAGAAATACTTCCCGAACGGCGGCGGTTCCATCTTTACATTTGAGATTAAAGGTGATGCGCAGAAGGCAAAGGACTTCATTGATAATCTGGAACTGTTCTCATTGCTTGCCAATGTAGCGGATGTTAAATCTCTTGTTATCCATCCGGCTACAACAACACACAGCCAGTGCACAGAAGAAGAACTTCTCGATCAGGGTATCAAACCAAATACAATTCGTCTTTCCATTGGTACAGAGAATATTGACGATATCATTCAGGATCTTGATGAAGCATTTAAGGCAGTTGCTGAATAATACAGATATAACATCCTTATATATTGTATAAATAAAACATGAATAAAAAGACCATCTTCCGGATTTTTTCCCATATCTGCAAGATGGTCTTTTTTTTGGAATGTTTCAATTGTATGGTTTACAGACTTGACAAATTATAAAAATACTATATAATACAGAAATGCAAATAAGTTGCAAATGTAAATAAGTTGCAAATACAAATAAAGTGCAAACATAAGGAGAACTATATGTCAGAGATTATATTAGATTCAGTAATAGACAGTATCAAGCTGCTACCCTTTCTTTTTCTTACTTATCTGTTTATGGAATGGCTGGAGCATAAGACAGGTGCGGCAGCACGAAAGAGAATCCGTACAGCCGGAAAATTCGGACCGGTATGGGGTGGACTTCTGGGAGTGATCCCACAGTGTGGATTTTCGGCAGCGGCATCCAGCCTTTTTGCCGGACGTGTGATCACAGTGGGAACTTTGATCGCGGTGTATCTGTCTACTTCAGATGAAATGTTTCCGATCATGATCTCCAATGCAGTTCCTGTAGTTACAATTGTGAAAATCCTGACCTGCAAAGCGGTGATCGGAATACTTTCCGGCCTGGTGCTGGAGTATGTTTACACACATATTCTGAAGAAACAGGAACCTGATGTGGATATTCATGAAATCTGTGAAGAAGAACGCTGCCATTGTGAACATGGAGTTATTTCTTCAGCAGCATTTCACACATTAAAAGTTTTTGTGTACATTTTCTTGATTTCTCTTGTTTTAAATATTATCATTGGATTAGTCGGAGAAGAGACACTGGCAGGACTTTTTACAGGAACACCGATTGCAGGTGAACTGATCGCAGCTTTAGTGGGACTGATTCCCAACTGCGCTTCCTCTGTAGTGATCACCCAGTTATATCTGGATCATATTATCGGAGCCGGGGCGATGATGGCGGGACTTCTTGTAAATGCAGGAGTTGGGATTCTGATTCTGTTTCGTTTGAACAGAGACAGGATTCAGAATCTGAAAATTGTGGGAGTACTTTATGGACTTGGTGTATTCTGGGGAATTATTATTGAATTTGCAGGAATTGTTTTCTGATCAACCGAGTCTGCTCTGTCAGAAGAAGCTGATTTTAGGAGGAATGATAAAATTATGGCAGGAAGCAGTTATGCGACAGCAAGCCGCAGAAAAATACTTGAATATTTGAAAAACAGTAATGACCATACGGTTACAGCTGCTGATGTGGATGAGTATCTGAAGAAACATGACAGTGAGGTAAATATCACAACCATTTACCGCTATCTGGACAAGCTTGCAAAGGATGGAACTGTGATCAAATATGTTGCAGAGAAAGGTTGCCAGGCTGCTTATCAGTATGTGGAACCGGGACGGGGATGTGAACAGCATCTGCACCTGAAGTGTGTAAAATGCGGAAAGATCATTCATCTGGAATGTCATTTTATGGAAGAAATTTCTCATCATATTGAAGAAAGTCATGGATTTACTCTGCAGTGTAAGAATTCTATTTTGTATGGAGTCTGTAAAGAATGTAAAGGCAGTGGCGAAGACTGTTGACTGTTTCTGTCAGATGATGTAAACTGAAATACAACTGTTTGGTCAAATTGACTGGGAAGCAGTATGGTGAAGAGAAAAGACAGCGAAATTGCTGTAAGTACCGGTAAAAATAACAGATAATATATGAAATCATAAAAGAAGGCAATAATGAGAAAACAGAAGAGACAGATGTGTGTAAGAAGAATGTTATTATTTTTTCTGGCGTGTGTATTAATATGTGCAGCACCCCCGTCTGCAGCACAGGCGGCAATAATGCAGACTGCTAAGAATTCAACAGTGCAAAAGAAAAAAACATCCACGAAAACAGTTACAATAGAGACTTCAGGAGAAATCACAAAAAAGAAAGTGAAAAGAGGTGGTTCTGTGATTCTTCCTGTGGAAGTGAATAAGAGGGGATATACATTTCTGGGATGGTCAACAGTTCCCGGACAGACCTGTAATCCAATGTATCAGGCATATCAGAAAATTCAGGTTACGAAAAATATTCATCTTTATCCGGTGAAGTATAAATGGAATCAGGAACCGGATATTTATGCAGGCGGTCTTGCGGACAGTGTGGAGAAATATGATAAGATTATTTTTGTGGGAGATTCCCGCACAGCAATGCTTCGCAGTACTCTGAAGCAACAATGCAGTTCTGACAGTTTAAAGAAAGTTGGATTTGTATGCAAGACAGGAGAAGGGCTTGACTGGATGAAAAAATACGGAGAAAAGGAACTGCTGAATGAAATAAGCGGGATGGATGACAATGCGAAGCCGGTTGCAGTTATTTTCAATCTGGGAGTAAATGACCTGATCCACAAAAACAGGGAGTCCATCAGTTATGATTCTGTTGCGTCAGACTATGCTTCTTATATGAATGGATTATCCAGAAAGCTGACTGCCAGGAACTGTGAATTATTTTATATGTCTGTGAATCCATGTAATACAGCAATGAAACCCACGCGAAAGGAGTCTGAGATCCGCGGATTTAATAACAGACTCAGACAGAGACAGAACGGGAATTTTACATGGATCAACAGTTATTCTTATCTGATGAGATGTGGTTATACGACTCACTGTGAATTTCGCGGTTATACAGATGATGGTGTTCATTATTCTATGAGGACTTATAAGAGAATTTATGCATATGCAATAAAACAGATCAGATAATCCTGACTGAAACCCGGAGACAGAATACTGTTCTCCGGGTTATCTGTGTGTATCAGTAAATACGAAAGTTGTAGCTGTGAAAGAGTTAAACAGTTATCAAAGGCTCACAAAAGGTGACAGGAGGAGAGAAACATGAGAAGTGAAAGCTTCAGAAAAGGAGTTAAGGATGGTATTCCCATAGGACTGGGATATTTTGCTGTATCGTTTACATTTGGCATGATGGCAGTTGCTGATGGACTGAGTATCTGGCAGGCTGTGCTGATCTCATTGACAAACGTGACTTCAGCAGGGCAGTTTGCAGGACTTGAGATCATGGTAATGAGCGGCTCTTACTGGGAGATGGCACTGACACAGCTGATCATTAATCTGAGATATTGTCTGATGTCATTTTCCCTTGCTCAGAAATTCAGAAGAGATGAATCTTTGGTTCACCGCTATATTGCAGCATTTGGTGTGACGGATGAGATTTTCGGGATCAGTGCCAGTCAGCCCGGAAAGGTAAGCGCATTTTATAATTATGGTGCCATGTGTGTGGCAATCCCGGGATGGGTACTTGGAACCCTGGCAGGAGCAATTTCCGGAAATCTTCTTCCGGATTTTATGATGAGTGCACTCAGCGTGGCTATTTACGGTATGTTCCTTGCAATTATTATTCCTCCGGCAAAGCAGAATAAGGCAGTACTGGCAGTTGTCGTGGCAGCAATGCTGATCAGCACTTTGTTTAAAGTGATTCCGTTTCTGTCGGAGGTTTCGTCAGGTTTTGTGATCATTATTACTACACTGATCGTGGCAGGGGCTGCCGCATACTTCTGTCCGATAGAGGATGAGAAAGAGGAGGAGAGTGTTCATGAGTCATAATATTTATATTTACATTCTGGTAATGGCAGCAGTTACATATCTGATCCGTATGCTCCCGCTTGCTCTTTCCAGAAAAGAGATCACAAGTCCGTTTATCAGATCATTTCTGTACTATGTTCCCTACGCATGTCTGGCAGCCATGACATTTCCGGCGATCCTTTTTGCCACAGACAGTGTGATCTCGGCTGCTGTGGGATTTATTGTGGCACTGATCGCGGCATATAAGGAGAAAAGTCTTCTTACAGTTGCGTTATTCGCATGTGCTGCGGTATTTATTGTGGAAAGAATACTGGAATTTGCAGTGTAAAAGTTGATAAAAAACGGATACATAACCACAGCTGAATGGTGTGTATCCGTTTTTTAACCGAATCAAGTAAGTCCCCTGCTTCAATTGCGAAAAGCAATAAGCAGTGGGTGGGGACTTGCTTGTATCAGGAGGAGTGCAAGCTCCTTCTGATAAACTGCGGAGCAGTTATTCGGTTATGAGCAAGTAGCGAAGCGGATTGCGAATATCCGCTTAACTGCGTAATATTGTGACCGGCAGCTGAAGCAGATAAGCTGTCTGTTATTTGCTGCAGTTTCAGACAGTTTTTTATTTCAGAAAGCTTACATCAATTTCACCGTCAAATACTGTGGCAGCCAGGCCTGTCATGTAAACAAGATTCTCCTGTCTGTTCCAGAAAATCTGCAGGTCACCGCCGAGAAGTTTTACAGTGACAGGACTGTCACCGTCTACATGTCCGTTCAGAACAGAAGCGACTGCTACCGCACATGCACCTGTGCCGCAGGCAAGAGTTTCGCCTGAACCGCGTTCCCATACACGCATTTTTACAGTATGTTTATCGATCACTTCTACAAATTCAGTGTTTACACGATCCGGAAATGCAACATGATTCTCGAAAGCCGGGCCGATCTTTTCAATATCCAGATGGTCAATATCATCCATATAAACAATAGCGTGGGGATTTCCCATGGAAACAGCGGTTATGTAATAGATTTTTCCGTTTACATCCAGAGGTTCATTGATAACTTCCTCCTTCTCTGACACTACCGGAATCTGTCTGGCGGTCAGGATCGGAGAACCCATATTTACCCTAACCTGGGATACCTTTCCGTTTTCTACAGTAAGATCCAGATATTTGATGCCGCTTTTTGTAGCAACAGAAATATGTTTTTTGTCTACGATGCCGTAGTCATAGGCATATTTGGCAACACAGCGGATACCGTTTCCGCACATGGCACCCTGGGAACCGTCAAGATTATACATATCCATCTCGCAGTCTGCGATTTTGGATGGCTTGATCAGGATCAGTCCGTCGGAACCGATACCAAAGTGACGGTCACTGACATATCTGGCTACTGCGGAAGGATTTTCCACAGTTTCCTCAAAACAGTTCACATATACGTAATCATTTCCAATACCATGCATTTTTGTAAATTTCATCAGAAAAGCCTCCTTATTTGGTTAAATATTTATACACATCTTGTTGTTTATGAAATTTGTTATGTTATAGGAAATTACTCTGTAATGTTCCTATAACATAACAAAGCCTTTCGGGCAGGATCGCACTGCGGTGGAATGGAATTATGTCGCTGAAGCGACCCGCCGCAGGCGGAGAATCCTGCAAGCAGGATTCTTTCTTGTATCATTTGTATCATATAGAAAAAATGTTATGAAAAAGTGAAAATTACGAATCTTTTACCGGGAAAGTTTTTCTGTGACCTTCATGTAAAAAAAACATTTTGCCCTTCCCGGAACAGTTATATATTATACATTATATGGAAAATATATCTGTTATTCAAGTTTTACCTTGCATTTTATAGAAAGTATGTTAAAATTAAAAACAAAAATATACAACCGAAACGCATAATTATACGCTGTTGTCTGAAGATGGTAAAAAGATGGCAGCCGTAGATATACTTTCGGATGCGAGGAGGAAAAAAGATGAAAGATCAAAAGAGATTTGCAGCTCTTGCACTCAGTGCAGTAATGGTATTTTCCATGGCAGGAAGCGTATCCGCAGCTCAGAAAGTTGAATCCAAAGATGATCTTGCAGGAGCAACAATCGGTGTTCAGCTTGGTACAACAGGTGACCTTGATGCATCTGATTATGAGAAAGATGGTTCTACAGTAGAACGTTACAGCAAGGGAAGTGAAGCTGTTCAGGCATTAAAGGCAGGACAGATCGACTGTGTGATTATCGATTCACAGCCGGCTCAGAAATTTGTTGAGAATAATGATGATCTCAAGATTCTGGATGAGCCATTCGAGGAAGAAGAATATGCAATCTGCTTAAAGAAAGGCAATGATGAACTTCTTGACAAGATTAACGGAGCTCTCAAGGAACTGAAAGAGGATGGAACTATCGACAGCATCATGGACAATTACATTGGTGAGGATGCCGGTAAGACTCCATATGAATCACCGGAAGATGTTGACCGTTCCAATGGAACTCTGGTAATGGCTACTAACGCTGAGTTCGAACCATATGAATATCATGAAGGTGATGATATCGTTGGTATCGATGCTGATATCGCTCAGGCAATCTGTGATAAGCTTGGATATGAACTGAAAATTGAAGATATGGAATTCGATTCCATCCTTCCGGCAGTACAGTCCGGCAAAGCAGACTTCGGTGCAGCTGGTATGACTGTAACAGAAGACCGTAAATCAAGCGCTGACTTTACAGATACCTATGCAGATGCAAGCCAGGTAATTATTGTAAAGAAATAAGTATTAAAATAACAAATAACAGAGCTGTTGACGATTTGCCAACAGCTCTCTTTTCGGAACAGAGGTTTTTATGAATAATCCTATGATATTAGCGAGTGTAAAAGAAGATTTTTATCTGAACTTTATTAAAGATGACCGCTATCTCTGGCTTCTGGATGGTCTGAAAACAACTCTTATTATCACAGTATTTGCGGTAATTGTAGGTCTGATCATCGGTTTCCTTGTAGCAATCATCCGTTCTGCGCATGATAAGTCAGGCTCCTTTAAGATCCTCAATGCGATCTGCAGAGTTTATCTGACTGTAATTCGTGGAACACCAACCATGATCCAGCTGTTGATCATGAATTTTGTAATTTTTGGTGCTGTAAGCATTAACAAGATCATTGTAGGCGGACTTGCCTTTGGTATCAACTCAGGTGCCTATGTAGCTGAGATTGTCCGTTCCGGTATCATGTCCATTGACCAGGGACAGACAGAGGCAGGACGAAGCCTTGGTCTGAATTTCAGCCAGACCATGCGACTGATCATTATCCCGCAGGCATTTAAGAATGTACTTCCTGCGCTGGTAAATGAATTTATCGTGCTGATCAAAGAGACATCCATCATCGGTTATATCGGTATGATGGACCTGACAAAAGGAGCTATGCTGATCCAGAGCCGTACATACAATGCGTTCTGGCCTCTGATGGCAGCAGCAGCGATTTACCTTGTGATCGTTGGAATCCTTACATGGGGGATGAATAAACTGGAAAGGAGATTAAGAACCAGTGAGCGATAAGAATGTACTGATCCAGGTAAAGGATTTGAAGAAAGCTTTTGGTACAAATCAGGTTCTCGATGGAATAACAACAGATATCTGTCAGGGAGAAGTAGTAGCCGTCATTGGTCCTTCCGGTTCCGGTAAATCTACTTTCCTGAGATCCCTGAATCTTCTGGAGGTTCCGACAGGCGGACAGATCCTCTTTGAAGGAACTGATATTACAGATCCGAAGGTTGACATTAACAGACACCGTCAGAAGATTGGAATGGTATTCCAGCAGTTTAATCTTTTTCCGCATAAAACGGTAAAACAGAATATTATGCTGGCACCTGTAGAACTGAAGCTGATGACAAAGGATGAAGCTTCAAAGAAAGCGGATGAGCTTCTGGCACGTGTAGGTCTTCCGGATAAAGCCAAAGCATATCCGGATATGCTTTCGGGCGGGCAGAAACAGCGTATTGCCATTGCACGTTCTCTTGCCATGAATCCGGATGTGATGCTTTTTGATGAGCCAACTTCCGCACTTGACCCTGAGATGGTAGGTGAGGTTCTGGAATTGATGAAAGAGCTTGCGCAGTCGGGTATGACCATGGTTGTAGTTACTCATGAGATGGGATTTGCAAGAGAAGTGGCAACAAGAGTTCTTTTTATTGATGACGGTAAGATACAGGAAGAGAATACTCCGAAAGAATTTTTCGCGAATCCGAAGAATCCTAGACTGAAAGACTTCCTTTCAAAGGTTTTATAAGATGCTGAGAAAATTTAACAGTTTCATAGAAAAATGGATGGCCCTGGTGACACCGACCTGTCTGTTACTGGGGGTGTGCTTTCCTGATATTGCCAAATGCGGTCTGCCTTATGTGCCGGCCGTATTTGCATTTATGACATTTTCCGGAGCGTTGAAGTCAAGATTTAAAGATGTGGCAAATGTATTCCGACATCCGGGCTCACTGCTTATTATCATGCTTCTGGTCCATGTGGTAATCCCGACAGCAGCCTGCGGGGCAGGCCATCTTTTCTTTGGAAATAACATGGAGCTGATCACCGGAATGGTACTGGAGTTTGCAGTTCCCACTGCAGTGGTAAGTCTGATGTGGGTGACGATTTATGATGGAAACAGTCCTCTGGCGTTGTCTCTGGTAGTGCTGGATACGGTACTGGCACCTTTTCTGATCCCGGCTACGCTGAAGATCCTGCTGGGCTCTGCGGTGACCATAGATCCTGCCAGGATGATGCGGGAACTGATATTTATGGTTGCGCTTCCTGCTGTTGTTGCGATGGTATTAAATCAGATCACAGATGGAAAAGTAATGGAAACATGGCCGGGAAAGCTGGCGCCTTTTTCAAAGCTGGCACTGATATTTGTGGTAACGTCCAATTCTTCCAAAGTAGCACCATATATCCGGGATATGAATATGCAGAGGGTGAAGGTTGCACTGGCAATCCTTGTCCTGGCTGCTTCCGGATATGCACTCGGCTGGTTTGTGGCGTATATCTTCCGAAAGGATCGCAGTACGGCGGTTTCCATGATGTATGGAACCGGGATGCGCAATATCAGCGCAGGAGCGGTGATCGCAGCTGCATATTTTCCGGGTGAAGTTATGTTTCCGGTAATGATCGGAACTCTGTTTCAGCAGGTGTTGGCAGCATTGTTCGGAAAGCTTCTGGCACAGAAAAAGGAAAAACAGGAATTTTGTTGAAGTCTGCTGAGGCGTTATAAAGAATATAAAAAGAACTGCCGCATTAGCAATTGAAAAATTGCAATGCGGCAGCTCTTTTTTATGAATCCGAAGTCTTTATATATTTCTTCAGTTCTTTGTAGCAGTATTTGATGATCTCTTTACGGGTGATGATGCCGATAAAGTATCCCTGATCATCTACAACCGGAACATAATTCTGGTTGATTGCCTTGTCCAGCAGATCCTCCATGTCAGAATCTGCGTGAACTGCCTTATATGTTGCTCTTCGCGGGATTGCCATAATGGAAATGCTCTCTGCTTCTTTCAGTCCGGGAACATTTAAGGTTTTCATTCCCCAGAGAAGATCACCTTCGGAAATACTTCCTTTATATTTCCCGTCCAGACTCAGAAGCGGAATGCAGGAAAATTTTCTGTGTTCCATTTTCTCAAGAGTCTGACGAAGAGTTTCATTCTCAAATATATATGCTACATCACTTTTAGGTGTTAAAAAAAATAAAATATTCACTTTTGTATTCGCCCCGTTACATTTGTCTGATAAGGCACTCAGATATACATTGTGTATTTACACATCTGTGTGTCTGTGATTTCTTAGTATTCCAGGTTTACGGCTTTTTTACAGAAGCTGTACGCCCGTTGCTGCTGCTTCTTTCATTACTTCCTCCGGCCACAGGGAAGCATGTACTTCACCGATGTGTGCTTTTCTGAGGAAGAACATACAGATACGGGACTGGCCGATGCCGCCGCCGATAGTATATGGAAGTTCTTTGTTAAAGATTGCTTTCTGGAAAGGAAGCTCGCGTCTGTCATCACATCCTGCGATGGTAAGCTGTCTGTCAAGCGCATCCTCGTCAACGCGGATACCCATGGAAGAAAGCTCCAGAGCGATGTCGAGAACAGGATAATAAACAAGGATATCACCGTTTAATTCCCAGTCATCGTAGTCCGGTGCACGTCCGTCATGGCGTTCTCCGTTGGTTAAGGTTTTGCCGACCTGCATAAGGAATACGGCACCTTTTTCCTTGACAATCTTGTATTCACGTTCCTTTGGAGTGAGATCAGGATACATATCGACCAGTTCCTGGGTGCTGACAAATGCGATCTCTCTCGGAAGGATTTCTTCGATGTAATCGTACTGAACAGCCATATATTTTTCGGTTTTGCGGAGAACGCTGTAGATAGTACGTACTGTGGAAACAAGTGTGTCCATGTTGCGTTCTTCCTTGCTGATGATTTTTTCCCAGTCCCACTGATCTACGTATACGGAGTGGATATTGTCCAGATCTTCGTCTCTTCTGATCGCGATCATGTCTGTGTAAAGTCCTTCACCATGAGCAAAGCCATATTTCTGTAATGCATATCTCTTCCATTTGGCAAGAGAGTGTACGATCTCAGCATTCTCCGGCTGCCCCTTGATATCAAAGCTTACCGGACGTTCCACGCCGTTTAAGTTATCGTTCAGACCGGATGACGGGGTTACGAAAACAGGAGCAGAAACACGAAGCAGGTTCAGTTTCTGTGATAATGTCTGCTGAAAGAAATCTTTCACAGTTTTAATGGCAATCTGGGTATCATGGAGATTTAAAGCTGACTGATACCCGTCAGGAATTTTAATCTGTTCCATTATTGGATTCCTCCTACAATTTTGAAATCCTTTCAAAGGTATTTTTAAGAGGATTTCTATAGTCTTTTACTCAGCTATTATAACAGGAAAGTAGGCGTTTGACAATTTCAGCTTTGCAAGATCAGGGTAAAATGTCAAAATAATTTTATAAGAATCAATGAAAATAAACCGGAGCATAAAGAAAAAGTGGAATTGCATACAGGAGATGAGGTATCGGCAGTGGCTTCGGATGGTCAAGAAAATTTTCTGATAATGTATCAAATTCGGCAATATGACGAATAATTTTTTGCCCCTTTCTTTTTGTCAGAGACTGTGCTATACTTGTTAAATGTACCACATATAGAGCGAATTGTGGTAAATGAAAGAAAAAAATACTATATATTGTATATAGGAGTAAAAGGTATGATATATGTTATAAAGAAAGATGGTACGAGAGAAGAGTTTAATTCACAGAAGATCGTAGCAGCAGTAAATAAGTCGGCAGCCAGAATTTTATACACATTTTCGGATAAAGAGAAGGAATTTATCTGCCAGTTTGCGGAAGAACATGCGGAGGCACTGGGAAAGAATGAGATAGAGATCCAGGAGATGCACAACATCGTAGAGGGAGCGCTTGAGAGAGTGAACCCGGCAGTGGCTAAGAGCTACCGCGATTACAGAAATTACAAACTTGACTTTATCCATATGATGGATGATGTATATACCAAGAGTCAGGCAATCCGTTATATTGGTGATAAGAGTAATGCCAATACAGACAGTGCGCTTGTAGCTACAAAGCGAAGCCTGATCTTTAATGAACTGAACAAAGAGCTTTATCGTAAATTTTTTATGAATCGTAATGAACTTCAGGCATGTAAAGATGGTTATATTTATATTCATGACCAGTCTGCACGTCTGGATACCATGAACTGCTGTCTCTTTGATGTGGCATCTGTACTCAGCGGCGGATTTGAGATGGGAAATGTATGGTACAATGAGCCTAAGACACTGGATACTGCGTTTGATGTTATGGGTGATATTATCCTGAGCACTGCTGCACAGCAGTATGGCGGATTCACAGTACCGGAAGTAGACAAGATTCTTGCACCTTATGCACAGAAGAGTTACGATAAATATATCCAGGAATTTATGAAATACTCTGACGAGAGCTGGACAGGACGTGAAGAACGTGCGAGCGAGTATGCGCTTGATAAAGTCCGCAGAGATTTTGACCAGGGATGGCAGGGGATTGAGTATAAGCTGAATACAGTCGGATCTTCCAGAGGGGATTATCCATTTGTAACTGTAACTCTTGGACTTGGAATAAAGCAGTTCGAGAAGATGGCAAGTATTTCTCTTCTTGAAGTGCATAAAGGCGGACAGGGTAAGGCAGGACGCAAGAAACCGGTACTCTTCCCGAAAATCGTATTCCTTTATGATGAAAATATCCATGGAAAAGGCAAGATCAGTGAGGATGTATTTGAGGCAGGGGTTGACTGTTCTGCCAAGACTATGTATCCGGACTGGCTGTCCATGTCAGGAAAAGGATATATTTCCAGTATGTACAAGCAGTATGGAAAGGTTATAAGTCCTATGGGATGCCGTGCGTTCTTAAGCCCCTGGTACGAGAGAGGCGGTATGTATCCGGCAGATGATAAGGATGTTCCTGTGTTTGTGGGAAGATTTAACATCGGTGCGGTAAGCCTTCATCTTCCAATGATCCTTGCCAAAGCCAGAGCAGAGAGCAGGGATTTCTACGAAGTGCTGGATTTCTATCTTGAGATGATCCGTAATCTGCATATCCGTACCTATGATTATCTGGGACAGATGCGTGCGTCAACCAACCCGCTGGCATATTGTGAGGGAGGATTTTACGGTGGACATCTGAAACCGGATGAAAAGATTGGCAAGATTCTGAAACCAATGACAGCATCCTTCGGAATCACTGCATTAAATGAACTCCAGGAACTTTACAATGGCAAATCCATTGCTGAAGACGGGCAGTTTGCACTGGATGTGCTGAAATATATCAACAGGAAAGTAAATGAATTTAAAGAGAAAGATGGTTATCTTTATGCAATTTATGGAACACCGGCAGAGAGTTTATGTGGACTGCAGGTGGAACAGTTCCGTAAGATGTATGGCATTGTGAAAGGGGTTTCTGATCGTCCTTATGTAAGCAACAGTTTCCACTGCCATGTGACTGAAGATGTAACTCCGATTGAAAAACAGGATCTGGAGGGACGTTTCTGGGAGTTGTGCAACGGCGGTAAGATTCAGTATGTACGTTATCCGATCGATTATAATCGTGAAGCAATACGTACTCTGATCCGCAGAGCCATGTCTTTGGGATATTATGAGGGAGTAAATCTTTCCCTTGCTTACTGTGATGACTGCGGACATGAGGAACTTGAAATGGACGTGTGTCCGGTCTGCGGTTCCAAGAATCTGACAAAGATTGACCGTATGAACGGATATCTTTCCTACAGCCGTGTGCATGGTGATACTCGTCTGAACGAAGCGAAGATGGCAGAGATTGCGGAACGTAAATCTATGTAATATCAGGTCAGGGGTAAACTTTTGAATCTGACATCATAATATGATAATTAAAAGACATATACCGGCAAGATGATATGTATTGCTCTGGTATATGTCTTTTTGGATTGTCAGATAAAATATAGCAATCCTCTTAAATGTATTATTTACGAGGATTGCTATAGAATCATTTAATGATAGTTCCGGTTTTTTCGAAATATCCATCCTTTGCATGCGCAATATCTGTGATGATCGTTCTTCTGTTATCTCCCTTTTCGATAAAAGCGATTCCGGCTTCGAATTTAGGAAGCATGGAGCCTGGGGCAAACTGATCGTCAGCCATATATTTCTTAGCATCATCTACAGAAATTGTATTAAGATATTCTTCATTGTCCTGACCGAGGTTCAGACTTACTTTCTCAACACTGGTAAGGATCAGAAGAGTATCTGCATTTAATTCCTGTGCAAGAAGTCCGCTGGAAAGGTCTTTCTCAATGATCGCACTTGCACCATGAAGATCGATTCCCTGTTCCATAACCGGGATTCCGCCGCCGCCTGCTGCGATTACTACCTGGCCCGCATCTACAAGTGTGCGGATTGTTTCAAGCTCTACGATTTTCTGCGGTTTCGGAGCTGCCAGGATTCTTTTATAAGTGCCGTCAGCCAGTTTAGTGACAAAGTTTCCCTTGCTTTCTTCAGTTTCAGCCTCTTCTTCTGTAAGGACACGTCCGATGATCTTCTCAGGTTCAGCGAAAGCATCATCATATGGATCAATGACAACCTGTGTAAGGATAGTAGCTACCGGTTTATAAATACCGCGGGAAATAAGTTCTGCGCGGATTGCGGTCTGGAGGTCATATCCGATATAGCCCTGACTCATTGCCGAACATACGGACATAGGTGCAAATGTATAGTCAGGATGTGTTTTGCCAAATTCATTCATGGCTGTGTGGATCATTCCAACCTGTGGACCGTTACTGTGGGAAATGACTACACGATTTCCGGCTTCTACAAGATCTGCGACAGCTTTGGCTGCTTTTTTTGCAGCGATTTTCTGCTCCGGTAAGGTGGTTCCTAATGCTCTGTGGCCCAGTGCAACTACTGTAATTTTTTCGTTCATGGGAATTACCTCGATTCTTTCATGTTCTGTAAATATGATATCTGCGGGGTGATCTTATATATAAAGATTTTTGAAATTTTTTATCACTGATATCATAAATATTCAATCATATTGATATCCTACATTATAAAAGACTGCCAGTAGAATTGCAATAGAAAATAACCCAAAAAACACCTCGCGAGATATTACCGGTGAACATTAACAGAAAAACAAACAGCTCTCACATTTCTGTGAGAGCTGTTTTGTTTTTTTGAGGGGGGAGATAGAGAGTGGTTTTTCATCTATCCAAGACCTATTATATGGGAAAATTATGTTCAAAGTATGTCGAATTTCTGAAACAATCGGTAAATTTATAAAAGAATTATAAATAAATACGAAAAATAAAAAGTGGTATCTTGTCTTTATAGCATAGACATGCTAAAGTAGATTCATCGGCAACAGCCGTTATCAGTATTCTTATTTTCACGCACCGGTCCGGTGCAAAAATTTCCAATTATTTATTGATAGTCCGGGAGATGGTTTTGAATCCTGAGCAGAAACTCTGAAAATCTTATTTATTGTGTAAAACAGAGAGGAGAGATGCGTATGTCTGTGGATATGAACTTATAATCTCGAAAGATACTGTACCGATATCATTCTGACAGTGGAAGTACCTCAGATGACATAGAATAAAAATTCAGGAGAATGAGAGAATGAAAAAAAGAATATGGAATCAGTTAAAAAAAGCAGTCATGATAACGGCTTCTGTCGGGATTTTGGGAGCAGGAGCAGTATCAGCAGCAGAATTTGAAGCTGCAGAGTTATATGTTCCTGCTGTGGGTTTAAAGCAGAGTGCACAGTGGATCGATGAAGAGAAATTTCAGGCAGAACTGACACTGGAAGTGAGCGGTCTGAAAGAACTGTACAAAAGTCAACAGGAGAATACTGCTTCGGAGAACGGACAGTTGCAGATGGAAAATAGTACATGGGATGGAGAAGTGATAGAAGCAGAAACAGCAGAAAATACGACAGATGAAGTGGATTCCGAAAATACAGAGTGTGAATCAGAGAGTGCAGTAATAGATATAGAAGATATAGAAAGCGAAGAATACCGGAAGGCAGAAGAAAACGCAGAAGGATCTGACACAGAAACCGGATGGACACAACAGAGTGAGCAGGAGAACCAAAATGAGATCAGGGAAGATAAAACCAGATATTTTCTGACTGTATATATTTCAGAATATTTTCAGGTAAATGCAGAAGCGTTAAAGAATGATCTGCAGGCTGAATCCGTACAGATACAAAATCAGAAAGGTGAGACAACCCAGATTACAAAGCTGACCTGTGAGACTGCACTTTCAGATGCGGAAACAGATATCTTTACCATGAAAGTGCCGGTGTCTCTGCGTGAAGAATATCGTATTTCTTCTGTAAAAACAGATTATCCTCTGTGCCAGGATGCACCGCTTTGCAAAGATTGGGAGGGGACAGGTGCGTATTTCTGGATGAAATCAGGGGATGAAACCCGGACTGTTGCAGAAACTCCTTCAGCTCTGCTTTCCGTACAGGAGGCAAAAACAGGGATCACAGCCCGGTTACAGCAGGAGACGAAAGAGGTACGTGCAGGGCAGAACCTTACTTATATATTGTCTGTAGAGAATACAGGAGAATTACCTCTGGAAAATATAGAGATATCCAGTGTTTTTTCTCAGGATAATATAAAAGCCGAATGGAAACAGGAAGAGGGATTTATTGCAAATGGTATGCAGGGAATTATTTCAGGTCTTAAGGCAGGAGAAATCAGAAATCTTCAGATGACAGTACAGCTTACAGAAGAGCAGGCAGGAGAGCTTATTCATACAGTAACTGTAAAAGCGAAATATCCGGGAAAGGAAGAAAGTATTGGATGTCAGAAATCAGTCGAAACAGAAGTCATTGCATTAAAGGCTGCTTTTGAGGTGGAGAAAACTGCGGACAGAACACAGGCATATCCGGGAGATACGATCACATATCAGATCTGCATCAGGAATACGGGTGAGCGGACACTTCATTCGGTTCTCAGTACAGAAAGATTCCAAAATGCCGGTATTCAGGCAAACTTTGTCAGGAAAGAGGGCGTAACATTAAACAGCACAGGCACACAGGCTCTGATTCCGCAGATCGCACCGGGAGAGGCTTTTGCACTTTACGCCACAGTGACTGTTCCACAATATATGGCAAGTCAGGAATTGATCAATGAGGTAATCGTTACATCTGATGAGACTGGTACACAGGCAATGACATCTAAGGTAAACGTAGAATTAAAGGAAACTGATAATATTGTTACAGTTACACCGCAACCGGCATCTCTGGCTTCCCAGAGTTATGGATATGACTCAAAGTCCGGAAGTGCTTATACTACTGCTTCCAAACCACGTACAGGAGATGAGACAGAAACGGCTTTGTATATTGTACTGGGGATTTTTGCAATCATGTCCGGAGTCAGTGCATTCTGTTACAGGAAGACAAAAAAACAGCAGAAGTAGAGAAACAACGTTGAAACGACAGGGGAGGTGTGCTATTCTTATATAGAATATACGCTTTAGTAAAACACCTCTGCCTGACTTTAAAGAAATTGCGTTACTGTTCACACATCACTATCCCGCGAGGTGTTTTGGCATGAATATGCCAAAATCCCGAGACATACAAG
>SAMEA3387469__coassemble_886_pt1 | contig 40276 bp, 32 predicted proteins | sample SAMEA3387469__metabat2_high_PE_046 | metagenome-assembled genome bin SAMEA3387469 (sample SAMEA3387469) | Felis catus | biome: Faeces | place: United Kingdom | collected 2012
TCCTGCATAGAATCTGGATATTTTATTGCGAAAAATATTTATTCCTCAACGCTGTGACCGGTATTTTCTTCTCCGTTTTATTCACTATTTGGGGTGCTTCTTTTGTCACCTTTTTCGTCACCGGTTTCACTGCGGTTTTTACAGCTGCTTTTGTTTTCCCGGCAGCCTTTCGTACAGTTCTTGTCTTGGTGATGGATTTCTTGATCTGGCTGTGCTCGGCAGCAGGCTTTTTCTCAATTTCTTCCGGAGTGCAGGTAAAGACTGCCACGCCAAGTGCCGGAAGCTTCAATGTGATGGAATACTCTCTCTCATCACACTCAGCCTTCTTCGCTGCTTTAACTCTCGTATTTACTACACCATTACCACCGTACTTTTTATCATCGCTGTTAAAGATTTCTTTATATTTGCCGGCAAAAGGAACTCCCACATTGTAGTTTTCATATGGGATTGCCGCGAAATTGCAGACAGCCAGAACAGTTTCTTCCGGTTTCTCTGTCTTTCTCATGAATGCGAGCACATTCTCCTCATACTTCATCAGCTGAACCCATTCAAATCCATCATATTCATCATCCAGCTGATAAAGTGCAGGATGAGCAAGATACATATTATTAAGGTCTTTGACAAATACCTCCAGTTCTTTCGGCATATCTTTATCCGGTGCCATCATCTTGCATCCCGGATGAAGCATCATATAAACATAAGCCTCTCTGATCTGCGCATTCTTCTGTTCTTCACTTCCCGGCAACTTATCAGCGAAATCCTTCAATGTACCAACATCCCTGCTGCCAAGCGTCAGAATATAATGTTCGCAGTATGCATAGAGCATGGACATAGTCAGCTGATCATGGTAATTCTTTCTCTCAATAGGATCCTTGCTCAGATATTCAAGCAGATCTTTTGTCCATCCGCCACTCCATTTATAGTCAAATCCCAGATGGTCATTCTCCACACTGTCTGTCAGCTCCGGCCAGAGTCCGTTCTCCTGAGCAACTAAAAGCAATCCGGGATTTCTCTCCTTTATCACAGAATTCAGATGCTTCAGAAATTCCAGAGCATCCAGATTTTCATTGGTTCCGTAAATATTAGGTGTCCACTCTCCCGGATTTCTGCCATAATCCAGATACAGCATGGCATCCACATCGTCCATACGCAGACCGTCAGCATGGTAGACCTCAGCCCAGAAGCAGGCATTGGAGATCAGGAAATCTTTCACCATAGGGCTTCCGTAATTATAGAGCAGTGTTCCCCAGAACGGATGAATGGCTTCTGCCGGATTCTGTCTCTCATAAAGAGGTGTTCCGTCAAATTTCTCCAGACCGGAGTCATAACGCGGGAACTGTGCAGGTGTCCAGTCCAGGATCACACCGATCCCTGCCTGATGCAGCTCATCTACCAACTTCTGAAAATCCGCCACGTTTCCAAATCTGGAAGTAGGTGCATAATATGCATATGTAGAATAACCACCTGTAATATCATCCAGATATTCCATCACAGGATGAAGTTCCACATGGGTAAAATCTTCCTCTGCCAGAAATTCCACCAGTTCCTCAGCGGATTTCCATTCCTCCAGAGATGTTTCATATATAGAAACCGGCTGTTTCCTGTCATCGAATCTGGAACGTTCTTTCATCCAGTCTCCGTCATTCCACTGAAAAGCACTTACATCTGCTACAACAGATGCTCCCTCAGGATCATGGTCTGCACTGTTCCCATAAGGATCAGCCTTTAACAGAACTTCGCCGCCTTTGACTTTAATTTCATATTTATAATGTGTCCCTGCCTCTACCCCGGGTACAAACAGTTCAAAGATACCGGACATAGGCATACGATGCATAATAGTCGCACGTCCGATCCATCCATTAAAATCACCTGCAATATTTACACTCACTGCATTCGGAGCCCAGACAGCAAAAAGAGTACCTTTCACTCCTTTAATCTCCATAGGGTGTGCGCCCAGCTTCTTATATGCCTCATAATAAACACCCGCGCAGAAAGCCTTCTCCTCTTCCTCTGTGATCTGGCATGGAAAAGCATAGGGATCATAACATTCTGTCTCTGTCTCTCCCATTTTTATAAGGAATCTGTATTCCGGCACCTTGCGTACAGGAAGCAATACTGCAAAATATCCGGCCTCGTCTTCTTTCTCGCAGACATAGGTTTTCTTTCCGCTGATCACACTGACTTCTTCTGCATCAGGAAAAAATCCCTGAATAAGAACTCCGTCCTGCGTGATCCTTGGTCCCATCACATCTCTGGGAGCAGTTTCCTCTCCATACACAATAGCTTCAATCCTCGGCCAGTCCATATAGCCGTATACTTTTTCGTCCATAGCTGCGTTACCTCCCCGATTGTCAGAAATACGATGATCGGTTACCCTTACCGGCAGCGTATTTATGGTACATTAAACGTCACCTGTAAACAATAACAAATCAAGTTATGTTTATTTTAGCATCTTTGCACAAAAAAATAAAGAAAATTGTTTGACAAATTCCCTTTCCTGCGCTAAATTTATGTTATTAACTATGGAAAGAATCTTGTTCCGGATACTATGCTTCTTTCCATCACAACAAGGAGGATACAAAATGGGAAACAAAGCCTTTGACGTAACCGCATTAGGCGAATTATTGATTGACTTTACTGAAAACGGAAGCAGCGCACAGGGAAATCCGATGCTGGAAGCCAATCCGGGCGGTGCTCCATGCAACGTGCTTGCAATGCTTGAGAAGCTTGGCAAAAAAACTGCATTCATCGGCAAAGTCGGAAACGACATGTTCGGAACCCAGCTTAAGAATGCCGTAGAGGAAGTAGGGATCGATACCCGCAACCTTGTGATCGACAACGAGGTACACACAACACTTGCCTTTGTACATACTTATCCTGACGGAGACAGAGATTTCTCCTTCTACCGTAACCCGGGTGCAGATATGATGCTCACCAAGGATGAAATCCAGGAAGACCTGATCAGAGATTCCAGAATCTTCCACTTCGGAACTCTTTCTTCCACTCACGAGGGAGTACGCGAGGCAACCCGCTATGCCATCGACGTTGCAAAAGAAGCCGGATGTATCGTCAGCTTCGACCCGAACCTTCGCCCGCCATTATGGAAATCTCTGGATGACGCAAAGGCAGAGATTGAATACGGCCTTGGCAAATGCGATATTCTGAAAATCTCAGATAACGAAGTTGAATTCCTGTTCGGAACTACAAACTATGACAAAGGCGCCGCACTTCTGAAAGAGAAATATAACATTCCGCTTATCCTTATCACACTTGGAAAAGACGGAAGCCGCGCTTACTACAAAGACATGAAAGTAGAGGCTGCTCCTTTCCTTCAGGAAAAGACTATCGAGACAACAGGTGCAGGCGATACCTTCTGCGCAAGTTCCTTAAACTATGTTCTGGAACATGGCCTGGACAATCTGACAGAAGAGAACTTAAAAGAACTGCTCACATTTGCAAATGCGGCAGCTTCTCTGATCACCACACGCAAAGGTGCTCTTCGCGTTATGTCCACCAAAGAAGAGGTTCTTGACTTTATGAAATCAAGAGGATGCTGATTGCAAATATACACTTGACCATCAAAAACTTTGAGGAAGCCCTCTGGCACTGCCAGGCCGGGCTTCTTTTTTATCCTAACATGAAACAAAAATATCTCCCGGCAATTGAAAATCTCAATTGGACAGGAGATATTTTAAATATATAAATCTTTATTGCAAATCGACAGTCATTATAAAAATACTAGAGCGTGTCTGAAAAATGCTTTACGCAAGATGTGTATCACAATTTGTGGGAGATTTTGCTCGGATGAGGGCGTCGTAGTGGGATACGACAACCGAATTCGGACAAAATCTCCTGCAAAGTGGGGCATGCAGATTGCGGGAATGATTTTTCAGACACGCTCTAAACCGTTAACTTGTATCTTACTATTTTACCACACGTACTCTGGAAACACCTTCAATTGCTTTCAGCTCATCCAGTGCTTCTTTGGATGCTGCGCTTTCCAGATCGATGAGAGTATATGCGTATTCGCCTTTGCTCTTGTTTGTCATATCTGCGATGTTCAGACCTTCTGCACCAAGGATCTTGGTAAACTGGCTGATCATGTTCGGGATGTTTTTGTGGCAGATGGCAATACGTCCTACTGCTACGCAGGTTCCCATATCACAGTTGGGGAAGTTTACAGAGTTTTTGATATTTCCGTTCTCAAGGAAATCTCTTACTTCTTTCACTGCCATTACCGCACAGTTTTCTTCGGATTCCTCTGTGGATGCTCCAAGATGTGGAGTTATCAGGATTCCCTTATGTCCTGCTACTGTATGGTTTGCAAAGTCTGTCACATATTTCTTTACTTTTCCGTTGTCTAATGCTTCGATCAGAGCATCCTCATCAACCAGAAGATCCCGGGCAAAGTTCAGAAGTACTACGCCGTCTTTCATCTTGTCTAATGCTTCTTTGTTGATCATCTCTTTTGTGCTGTCAAGAAGAGGTACATGGATGGTGATGTAATCACACTGGGAATAAATCTCATCCAGGCTCTTAATATGCTTGATAGTGCGGGAAAGATTCCATGCAGCATCAATGGAGATGTATGGATCATATCCGTATACTTCCATTCCAAGTGCAGAAGCAGCATTTGCCACCATTGCTCCGATAGCACCAAGACCGATGATACCCAGCTTCTTGCCCATGATCTCGCATCCTGCAAACTGCTTCTTCTGCTTCTCAGCAAGTTTATCGATATCTTCCTTATCTTTCTCTTTGGCAACCCATTCGATACCGCCTACAATATCACGGGAAGCAAGGAGCATACCTGCAAGTACAAGCTCCTTCACACCGTTTGCATTGGCGCCAGGTGTATTGAATACTACCACACCTTTTTCTGCACAGTCCTTTACAGGAATATTGTTGACACCCGCACCTGCACGTGCGATTACCTTTACGCTCTCAGGAAGCTCCATGTCATGCATCTTTGCACTTCTTACAAGGACTGCATCACACTCCTGCAGATCTTCGCTTTTCTTATATTCTTCATCAAATAATCCCAGACCTTTTTCTGCAATGGGATTCAGGCAATGATACTGAAACATTATGCATTTTCCTCCTCAAACTTCTTCATGAAAGCAACCAGTGCTTCCACACCTTCTTTTGGCATAGCGTTGTAGATGCTTGCACGCATACCGCCCACTGTACGGTGTCCCTTTAAGTTTACAAGTCCTGCCTCTTTTGCTTCTTTTACAAATTTGGCATCCATGTCCTTGTCACCTGTTACGAATGGTACATTCATGAGAGAACGGTCTTCCGGTACAACAGTTCCTTTGAAAAGCTTGCTCTGATCAAGGAAATCATAAAGGATTTTCGCTTTCTCAATGTTACGTCTCTGCATTTCTTCCAGGCCGCCCATTTTCTTCAGCCATTTGAAGACCTTACCGCATACATAGATGCAGTAGCAGTTTGGAGTATTGTAAAGAGAACCTGCGTCTGCCTGTGTTTTGAATTTCAGCATAGTAGGTGTTCCTTCCAGAACATCATCTGTGATCAGATCTTCGCGGATGATGGAGATTACCATACCAGCAGGTCCGATATTCTTCTGTACACCGCCATAGATGATGCCATATTTGGATACATCAACAGGCTCAGATAAGAAGCAGGAGGAAACATCTGCTACCAGAGTTTTTCCTTTTGTGTTGGGAAGTTTCTTGAATTTTGTTCCGTAGATTGTGTTGTTTTCACAAATGTATACATAGTCTGCATCCGGGCTGATCGGAAGGTCGCTGCAGTCAGGAATATAGGAGAAAGTCTTATCCTCGGAAGAAGCGATCTTGTTTGCTTTTCCATATTTCTGTGCTTCCTGATATGCTTTCTTTGCCCACTGTCCTGTTACAATGTAATCAGCAACCTTGTTCTTCATAAGGTTCATAGGGATTGCTGCAAACTGCTGGGAAGCTCCGCCCTGAAGGAATAATACCTTATAGTTATCCGGAATCTTCATCAGATCACGAAGATCCTGCTCTGCCTCGTCAATAATCTTCTGGAAATCAGCACTTCTGTGGCTCATTTCCATTACAGACATACCGGAGCCCTGATAGTCCATCATCTCCTCTGCTACTTCTTTCAGTACCTCTTCCGGCAGTACAGCCGGTCCTGCGGAAAAATTATACACTCTGCTCATTGTTTTTCATATCCTCCTCATCAAAAATATCATCAATGCTTGCGCCTGCCGGTACCATCGGGAATACGCTGAGATCCTGATCGATCATACAGTCAAGTACGATAGGTCCCGGACATGCCAGAGCCTCTTTTAATGCCGGCTCTACCTCTTCCATCTTTGTGATACGGATTGCTTTTGCTCCCATGGCTTCTGCCAGCTTCACAAAATCTACTGCATCATTTAAAATTGTATGGGAATATCTGTGGTCGTAGAACAATGTCTGCCACTGACGTACCATTCCCAGTACATGATTGTTCAATACAACTTCTATTAAAGGTCTGCCACAGCGGACTGCCGTTGCGATCTCATTCATATTCATACGGAAGCAGCCGTCACCTGCAATGTTTACTACAGTCTTGTCCGGTCTTCCCATCTTGGCACCGATGGCTGCTCCAAGTCCATATCCCATAGTTCCCAAGCCACCGGAAGAAAGGAAGGTTCTTGGCTCTTTGTATTTGAAATACTGAGCTGCCCACATCTGGTTCTGTCCAACCTCTGTTGTGATGATGGCATCTCCTTTTGTCAGTTCGTACAGCTTCTCAATAATGTATGGGCCTGTAAGCTGGGAATGATCATATCTTAAAGGATATTTCTCTTTCAGTTCACTGATATGTGCAGTCCATTCCGAATGTCTCATTTCCGGAACCTCTGCCAGAATACGTTTGAGAACTTCTTTCTCATCTCCTACCACACTTGCATCTACTACGATGTTTTTGTTAATCTCTGCAGCATCTACGTCAATCTGGAGAATCTTCGCATTCTTTGCAAAGGTCTTCGTGTTTCCTGTGACACGGTCACTGAATCTGGCTCCCAGCACGATCAGGAGATCGCAGCCTGAGACACCGAGGTTGGAAGTTTTGGTTCCATGCATTCCAAGCATTCCTGTGTACAGAGGATCTTCTCCGGAAAATCCTCCCTTACCCATAAGACTGTCACATACAGGAGCATCGATTCTGTGAGCAAGCTCTGTCACTTCTCTGGATGCTTCTGAGATAATCGTACCGCCGCCTGTAAAAATAAATGGTCTCTTCGCTTCTTTGATCATCTGTACTGCAGTTGCAATGTCTTCGTCTTTGATAGTGTCTGTTTTCGGTGTGATCTCAGCAGGAGCGCAGGCAGTATATTCATATTTCGCACCTGTCACATCCTTGGTCACATCTACAAGCACAGGACCGGGACGTCCACTCTTTGCAATATAGAATGCTCTGCGTACAGTGTCTGCCAGAGTAGTAATGTCTTTTACGATAAAGCTGTGCTTTGTAATAGGCATTACAATTCCTGTAATATCAACCTCCTGGAAAGAATCCTTTCCGAGCAGCGGTGTTCCCACGTTACATGTGATTGCCACCATTGGTACGGAATCCATGTATGCGGTAGCGATTCCTGTTACCAGATTGGTAGCTCCGGGACCGGAAGTTGCGAGACACACGCCGACTTTTCCGGTTGCTCTTGCGTAACCGTCTGCTGCATGGGAAGCTCCCTGTTCATGGGAGGTCAGCACATGTGTGATCTGGTCTTTATATTCATAGAGGGCGTCATATACATTCAGGATGGCACCGCCCGGATATCCGAATACAGTGTCAACGCCCTGTTCTTTTAAACATTCAACGATGATTTCAGCACCTGTAAGCTGCATCTTTACGTATCCTCCTAACTTTTCAGGCAGGAATCACAGGTTATGCCGCAATTCCCGCCGGGTACTTGTTCATCTTTATTTTTCTTTTGGTACCTCAAGGATCGCTCCTCTGTTTCCGGAGGTTACCATGGCAGCATATCTTGCAAGATATCCTGTTGTTACCTTTGGCTCACGAGGCTGCCATTTAGCTTTTCTTGCCTGCATTTCTTCATCAGAAACCTTAATCTCCAGTTTCAGTTCCGGAATGTTGATGCTGATGATATCGCCCTCTTCAACAAGTGCGATCGGTCCGCCGACTGCTGCTTCCGGTGATACGTGTCCGATGGATGCTCCCCTGGATGCACCGCTGAAACGTCCGTCTGTGATCAGTGCTACAGAAGATCCCAGTCCCATACCTGCGATCGCAGATGTAGGGTTCAGCATCTCTCTCATACCAGGACCGCCTTTCGGTCCTTCGTAACGGATAACTACTACGTCACCCTCTATGATCTTGCCGCCTTTGATAGCTGCGATTGCGTCTTCCTCGCAGTCAAAGACTCTTGCAGGTCCTTCATGGACCATCATCTCTTCTACAACTGCAGAACGTTTTACAACACCACCGTCCGGTGCAAGGTTACCCTTAAGAACTGCAAGTCCGCCTGTCTGGCTGTATGGATTGTCGATCGGTCTGATAACTTCAGGATTTAAGTTTACACAGTCTTTGATGTTCTCGCCTACTGTCTTGCCTGTAACTGTCATGCACTCAGTATGAAGAAGTCCCTTCTTATTCAGTTCGTTCATAACTGCATATACACCGCCTGCTTCGTTCAGGTCTTCCATGTATGTCGGGCCTGCAGGTGCAAGGTGGCAGAGGTTTGGAGTCTTTGCACTGATTTCATTTGCAAAGCTGATATCAAAGTCCATTCCGATCTCATGAGCAATAGCCGGAAGGTGAAGCATACTGTTTGTGGAGCATCCGAGTGCCATGTCTACTGTCAGGGCATTGAGGATTGCTTCTTTTGTCATGATATCTCTTGGACGGATGTTCTTTCTGTACATTTCCATAACCTGCATACCTGCATGTTTTGCAAGACGGATACGCTCGGAATATACAGCAGGGATGGTTCCGTTTCCTTTCAGACCCATACCAAGAACCTCTGTCAGACAGTTCATGGAGTTTGCTGTGTACATACCGGAACAGGATCCGCATGTAGGACATGTTTTCATTTCACATTCTGTCAGTCCGTCCTCATCAAGCTTGCCTGCTGCGTAAGCACCTACTGCCTCGAACATACTGGAAAGGCTTGTCTTGTGTCCGTTCAGATGTCCGGCAAGCATTGGACCGCCGCTTACGAATACAGTAGGAACATTCAGTCTGGCTGCTGCCATCAGAAGTCCGGGTACGTTCTTGTCACAGTTTGGAATCATTACCAGTGCATCAAACTGATGCGCCATTGCCATGGCTTCTGTGGAATCTGCGATCAGATCTCTGGTGACCAGAGAATATTTCATTCCAACGTGTCCCATTGCAATACCGTCACATACTGCGATTGCCGGGAACATAACAGGTGTACCGCCTGCCATTGCCACACCAAGCTTAACTGCCTGTGTAATCTTGTCAAGGTTCATATGACCCGGTACGATTTCATTGTAAGAACTTACGATACCTACCAGAGGTCTGTCCATTTCTTCTTTTGTCATTCCAAGAGCATTAAACAGGGAACGGTGAGGTGCCTGCTGTGTGCCTGTTTTTACTGCATCACTTCTCATTGTTTTATTTCCTCTTTTCTTACTGTTTTATTTATTTTTAATGATTCAACCGGAATTCCTGACTCCGTAATCTGCCTGCTCCGGCTGAATCCTCTTAATATCAATTCTTACAGAGCTGCTGCAATCAGATCGCCCATTTCCTTTGTTCCTACAAGCTTGCATCCCTCTGACATGATATCGCCTGTGCGGTATCCCTCTGTCAGAACCTTCTGTACTGCTGCTTCCACTGCATCTGCTTCCTTGTCCATATCAAGGGAGAAGCGGAGCATCATTGCTGCGGAAAGGATAGTTGCAATAGGGTTTGCCTTATCCTGTCCTGCAATATCAGGTGCAGAACCATGGCTTGGTTCATAGAGACCGAATTTTGTCTCATTTAAGCTTGCAGATGAAAGCATTCCGATGGAACCTGTTACCATACTTGCCTCGTCTGAAAGGATATCTCCGAACATATTCTCTGTCAGGATAACATCGAACTGTTTCGGATCACGTACAAGCTGCATTGCGCAGTTGTCAACCAGCATATGCTCTAAGGTAACATCCGGATAATCTTTGGCAACTTCCTCTACCACTTTTCTCCAGAGTCTGGAAGAATCCAGAACATTTGCCTTATCTACGCTTGTTACTTTATTTCTTCTCTTACGTGCGATCTCGAATGCTTTGATGGCAATACGGCGGATTTCGTTTTCATTATAGGAAAGTGTATCAATTGCTTTCTTCACACCATTCTCTTCAATAGTCTGACGTTCTCCGAAATACAGACCGCCTGTAAGCTCACGTACAATGATCATGTCAAATCCGTCTCCGATGATCTCATCGCGGAGAGGGCAGGCTTTTCTCAGCTCATTGTAAAGGTAAGCCGGTCTTAAGTTTGCAAAAAGATTTAATGCCTTACGGATTGCAAGAAGTCCTGCTTCCGGGCGTTTGGACGGCTCAAGTTTATACCATGGAGAAGTTTTTGCATCTCCGCCAATAGAGCCCATCAGTACGGCGTCTGATGATTTGGCAGTGGCAATTGCCTCATCAGTAAGGGGTACGCCGTGTACATCGATGGATGCGCCGCCTAACAGAACTTCTGAATAGGAAAAGCTGTGTCCATATTTCTCGCATACCTTGTCCAGTACTTTCTTTGCTTCTCTTACGATTTCCGGTCCGATTCCGTCGCCGGGGATCAATGCAATCTTATAATCCATAATAATTTCCTCCAAAAATACTCTAATTGCGTAATTGTTATTATAATAACGCACTTTCCGACAGATTTCAACCTATTAAAGTGAAAAAATACAAAAGTGCCAATCAAAAAAGCAGAACCACAGTCATCACTGACTATGTGTTCTGCTTTTTATCATTTCTCTTTCATTATTCGGCAGCGCTTCCGGCCTTCTCAACTTCAGCGATTGCCTGTTTTCTCATAGGAATACGGCAGTTTTTGTTATTACCGAATTCTACGATTACATCTTCATCTGTCATATCAATGACAACTCCATAAAAGCCGCCGGTAGTAACAATGCTGTCGCCAACTTCCATGTCATTTAACATTGCCTGAAGTCTCTTCTGCTCTTTTTTCTGAGGGCGAAGCATTAAGAAGTACATAATTCCGAACAGTACTACCATCCAGACAATAGCGCCAACCATACCCATTCCGCTTGATGCGTCCATTTTGATTCCTCCTGTAACTTTTCCTGTTATTCTGCATATTTGCAGTCCATCATGTATTCACAGACCGTCCTGACGGCTGCTCATACTGAAGAGCTGCTTTGCGATCCACTTATAATCTCCGTTACCTTCTGTATGAAATCTTGTTTTCATGCAGAACAATCTGATTAAAGCGTCACTACATATCATACACAAAAAACCGCTTTACTTCAAGAGTTTTTGGCATATTTAATAATTATTTTATATACAGCTTATCTTTTCGAGTTTATTTTGCCCTCTTCAAAGCCTTCCAGCCGCATTTTCTTATATTCTGCAAAGTTTCCTGCATCAAGAGCATCTCGGATTTCTTCCATCATATGATTATAGAAATACAGATTGTGAAGTACACAGAGACGCATTCCCAGCATTTCCTTTGCTTTCAGAAGATGACGGATATAGGCTCTGCTGTAATGCTGGCATGCAGGACACTGACAGCCTTCTTCGATAGGACGTGTGTCCAGTTCATATTTTGCATTGAACAGATTCATCTTTCCATGATTGGTATATACATGTCCATGGCGGCCGTTACGGCTTGGATATACGCAGTCAAAGAAATCAATTCCTCTCTCAACACCTTCCAGAATATTTGCCGGTGTTCCCACACCCATCAGGTAAGTAGGTTTATTCTGAGGAAGATAGGGGACTACCGCATCCAGGATCCTGTACATCTCTTCATGGGTTTCTCCAACTGCCAGACCGCCGACAGCATAGCCATCCAGATCCATTTCAGAGATCGCTTTGGCATGCTCAATACGGATATCTTCATAAACAGCACCCTGGTTGATTCCAAACAGAAGCTGTTCTTTGTTAATGGTATCCGGCAGACTGTTCAGTCTCGCCATTTCCGCTTTACAGCGGGCAAGCCATCTTGTGGTCCTGTCTACAGATTTCTGCACATAATCCCTGTCAGCCACACTGCTGGGACATTCATCAAATGCCATGGCAATGGTGGAGGCAAGATTGGACTGGATCTGCATACTCTCTTCCGGTCCCATAAAGATCTTATGCCCGTCAATATGGGAATTAAAATAAACCCCCTCTTCTTTGATCTTTCTCAGCTTTGCAAGGGAAAATACCTGAAATCCGCCTGAGTCTGTAAGGATTGGTTTGTCCCATACCATAAATTTATGAAGGCCGCCTAACTGCTTTACTATTTTATCACCCGGACGCACATGAAGATGATAAGTATTTGATAATTCTACCTGTGTTCCGATCTGCTGTAAATCCATGGTGGATACAGCGCCTTTAATCGCACCGATCGTTCCCACATTCATAAAAACAGGAGTCTGGATCGTACCATGCACTGTATGAAACTCCGCACGTTTGGCACGCCCCTCTGTTTTCAGAAGTTTATATTCTGCCATTTTTCTTCTCCTCTTTCTCTCGCAGCAATCTATCTCACGATAACTGCTGTAAATATGTAAAATTTTATTATGATATCAGTGTCAAAAAAGCCGGAAAATCCTTCGTGCCTGCACAATAGGACTTTTGGCTCCAACATCTTAATATATCAGAGTAAATTTTATTATATCTTGAAATAGCTGAATTTTCAACTGCAAATCACTCAAACCTTGGTAAACTTTCATATTGTCTTTTCCAGACCATTAGCGTATAATATTACGGAATATTCCATATCTGGAAACAGATATTTAATAGGAAAGAACAGGATAGATTTTTACTGTTTACTTCGTGTCCGGCAACACGCTTTGCACGATATCAGCAGCAAACAGTAAGGAAAATGTTACTGTTCACTCCGTTCTCAGTAACGTAGCCAAAATTCATTCCAGATTGCCTGCGGCAATGGAATTTTGGCTTGTATGTCTCGGGATTTTGGCATATTCATGCCAAAACACCTCGCGGGATAGTGGTGTGTGAACAGTAACAGGAAAATTTCAATTTTGTTTATATACAATACGAGGAGGCTTGAATTTACTTTATGAATTACAAAACACTTGGAATTGACATTGGTTCCACTACTGTAAAGATCGCGATCTTAGATGAGAATGAAAATCTCATTTTCGCGGATTACAAGCGTCATTTTGCGAACATTCAGGAAACCCTTGCAGACCTTCTTCAGGAGGCCTTTGACCAGTATGGCGAGATGACTCTCCATCCTGTGATCACAGGTTCCGGCGGTCTGACCCTTGCCAACCATCTGGGCGTTCCTTTTACCCAGGAGGTTATTGCAGTTTCTACTTCTCTGCAGAAGCTGGCACCAAAGACAGATGTTGCCATCGAGCTTGGCGGTGAGGATGCCAAGATCATTTATTTCGAAAACGGAAACGTAGAACAGCGTATGAACGGTATCTGTGCAGGCGGTACCGGTTCTTTCATCGACCAGATGGCTTCTCTTCTCCAGACAGATGCCACAGGTCTGAATGAATATGCCAAAGATTACAAAGCACTCTACCCGATTGCTGCACGCTGCGGTGTTTTCGCCAAAACGGATATCCAGCCGCTGATCAATGACGGTGCGACCAAACCGGATCTGTCAGCTTCTATTTTCCAGGCAGTTGTAAACCAGACCATCTCCGGTCTTGCCTGTGGAAAACCCATCCGTGGACATGTTGCATTCCTGGGTGGTCCGCTTCACTTCCTGTCCGAACTGAGAGAATCCTTTATCCGTACTTTGAAGCTGGATGAGGAACACACCATCATTCTGGAGAACTCCCATCTTTTTGCAGCCATCGGTTCTGCATTAAATGCAAAAGAAGACAACTCCATTTCCCTGACAGAAATGAAAGACAGACTCCACAATTCCATTAAGCTGGATTTTGAAGTAGAACGTATGGAACCACTTTTCGCTTCCCAGGAAGAATACGATGCATTTGCAAAACGTCAAAGTTCCTACAAAGTAAAAACAGGAGATCTGGCTACATATAAAGGAAACTGCTATCTGGGTATTGATGCAGGTTCCACCACAACCAAAACTGCTCTGGTAGGCGAAGATGGAACACTTCTCTATTCCTTTTACAGCAGCAACAACGGAAACCCGTTAAAAACTACCATCCGTTCTATTAAAGAAATCTATGAACTGCTTCCCAAAGACGCAAAGATCGCTTATTCCTGTTCTACAGGTTACGGCGAGGCTCTGATCAAAGCGGCCCTGCTCCTGGATGAGGGCGAGGTTGAGACCGTATCCCATTACTATGCAGCTGCATTCTTTGACCCAGAGGTAGACTGTATCCTGGATATCGGCGGACAGGATATGAAATGTATCAAGATCCGCAACAAGACCGTTGACAGCGTACAGTTAAATGAAGCATGCTCCTCCGGATGCGGTTCCTTTATTGAAACCTTTGCCAAATCCTTGAATTATACAGTACAGGATTTCGCAAAAGCTGCTGTTTTCGCACAACATCCTATTGATCTTGGTACCAGATGTACTGTTTTCATGAATTCCAAGGTAAAGCAGGCACAGAAAGAGGGAGCTGAGGTTTCCGATATTTCCGCAGGTCTTGCTTACTCCGTTATCAAAAATGCACTCTATAAGGTTATTAAGGTTTCTGATGCTTCCGAACTTGGCAGACACATCGTTGTACAGGGTGGTACTTTCTACAATGATGCGGTTCTTCGAAGCTTCGAAAAGATTGCAGGCTGTGAAGCCATTCGTCCGGATATTGCCGGAATCATGGGTGCTTTCGGTGCCGCACTGATTGCCCGTGAACGCCATCAGGAAAGCGCAGAAACGACTATGCTCTCCATTGATAAGATCAACGAGCTGAAATATACAACTTCTATGGCAAACTGTCGTGGATGTACCAATAACTGCCGTCTGACTATCAACAAATTCTCCGGAGGCCGCCAGTATGTAAGCGGTAACCGCTGTGAACGCGGTATCGGTAAGGAAAAGAACAAAGATCATATCCCGAATCTTTATGAATATAAATATAAGCGTATTTTCTCCTACGCACCGCTTACTGCTGATAAGGCAACGCGAGGTAAAGTAGGTATCCCCCGTGTTCTGAACATGTTTGAGAACTATCCTTTCTGGTATACTTTCTTTACAGAACTGAAGTATGAGGTTGTGCTCTCTCCTACTTCCACCAGAAAGATTTATGAGCTGGGTATTGAGTCCATTCCAAGTGAATCTGAATGCTATCCTGCCAAACTTGCCCATGGCCATGTAACTTGGCTGATCCGCAATGGCGTGAAATTTATTTTCTACCCATGTATCCCATATGAACGTAACGAGTTCCCGGATGCAGTCAATCACTATAACTGCCCGATTGTTACTTCTTATGCCGAAAATATCAAAAATAACGTAGACGAATTAAATGATCCGTCCATTACCTTCCGCAATCCCTTCCTTGCATTTACTTCTGAGGAAATTCTGGCAAATCGTCTGGTAGAGGAATTTAAGGATATCCCGGCAGGAGAAGTCAAAGCTGCTGTGCATAAGGGCTGGGAAGAAATGGCTGCTGCACGCCGCGATGTACAGAAAAAAGGGGAAGAAACCCTGAAATATCTGGAAAATACAGGACGCCATGGTATTGTCCTTGCAGGACGCCCATACCATATTGACCCGGAAATCCATCATGGTATCCCGGATCTGATCAACAGCTATGGTATTGCCGTACTTACTGAGGATTCCATCTCTCATCTGGCACCTGTGGAACGCCCGATCCGCGTCAATGACCAGTGGATGTACCACTCCAGACTGTATGCTGCCGCAAACTATATAAAGACACGCGATGACCTGGATCTGATCCAGCTGAACTCTTTCGGATGTGGTCTGGATGCAGTTACTACAGACGAAGTTTATGAAATCCTTGACGGAAGTGACAAAATCTATACCTGCTTAAAGATTGACGAGGTAAATAACCTTGGTGCTGCAAGAATCCGTATCCGTTCCCTGATCGCAGCGATCCGCGCGAAGAAAGCACAGGGACAGAAACGTACTGTCAAACCTGCTTCTATTGATAAAGTATCCTTTACAAAGGAAATGAGAAAGGACTATACCATCCTCTGCCCGCAGATGTCACCGTTCCATTTCAGCCTCCTGCAGGCAGCATTCAATTCCTGCGGATACAACCTGGAGGTGCTTCCGAATGACAATAAGCATGCAGTGGATGTTGGTCTGAAGTATGTAAATAATGACGCCTGCTATCCGTCTCTGATCGTTGTGGGACAGATCATGGATGCTCTGCTTTCCGGTAAATATGACCTGAACAAAACGGCCGTTGTCATGTCACAGACAGGTGGCGGATGTCGTGCTTCCAACTATATCGCATTTATACGACGCGCATTAAAGAAAGCCGGTATGGAACAGATTCCGGTTATCTCTGTTAACTTAAGCGGTCTGGAAAGCAATCCCGGATTCAAACTTACGCTTCCATTAGTGAAGAAAGTTGCTTACGGTGCCGTATTCGGAGATATCCTGATGAAATGCGTATATCGTATGCGTCCTTATGAACTGGAAGAGGGAATCGTAAACAGAAAACATAAAATCTGGGAACAGCGTGTAATCTCTTTCTTAAGCGGAAGCAGTGTCAGCCACAGCCAGTTTAAGAAAATGTGCCGCGAAATGGTTCACGAATTTGATACCATTCCGATCAGTGATATGAAGAAGCCTCGTGTCGGCATCGTAGGTGAGATCCTTGTCAAGTTCCTGCCTGCTGCAAATAATCATCTGGCAGAGCTTCTGGAATCTGAAGGCGCTGAGGCAGTTGTACCGGATCTGATCGATTTCATGTGCTACTGCTTCTATAATCAGAACTTTAAGGTAGAAAATCTTGGATTCAAGAAGTCCAAGGCAACCATGGCAAACTGGGGAATCAAAGCAATCGAATGGGTGAGAAAGCCTGCAAGCGAAGCTCTTGCACAGAGCCGCCATTTTGCACCGCCTGCTGATATCAGAGATCTGGCAAAAATGGCATCTCCGATCGTTTCCACCGGAAACCAGACAGGTGAGGGATGGTTCCTGACAGGTGAGATGATGGAACTGATCCATGGAGATGTTCCGAATATTGTTTGTATCCAGCCTTTCGGATGTCTGCCGAACCACATTGTAGGTAAGGGTGTTATCAAAGAGATCCGCAGAGAATATCCGACAGCCAATATTGTAGCCATCGACTATGACCCGGGTGCAAGTGAAGTCAATCAGCTCAACCGAATCAAACTGATGCTCTCCACAGCTCAGAAGAATCTGAAAAAAGCAGAAGAAAAAAATGCATAAATAATACCGTAATGGATATATTGCAATGTATTTTACCTTGCAATATATCCGCCTTAGAGCGTATTTAAAAATTCATTCCCGCAATCTACATATCCTGCTTTGCGAAAAGCATTTTTCAAACGCGCTCAAAAAAAGAGTTATATTTCAGAAATTTTAAATGTGTTTCTATTTCAGAACTACATTTAAACCATGAAATATAACTCTTTTATTTTTTATAACTTCTGTTTTTTAATTATTCTGCCAGAACGGAAGTTTCTCTGCAATCCTTATCAGATAGCTTCCACCCGGAATTCTTCTAAGCTGTGATTCTGACGGCTTGCTGATGATCAGGTAAGCAAACAGATAAACAACCGCAGCAACAGGAATGGAAACGATCAGACAAATGAAATTGGATTTTATAAAAATGTTCAGTCCATAGCAGATACAGCCTGCAACAATTCCCATAGGAACAGATGCAAGAACAGGATACAGATATCCTTCTTTCCATGGATTCTTATACTGCAGATATTTCTTCATGGCTCTGTCATTTAACACACATACAACCACAGAATAGATCACCATTGCGATCAGCAGTGCATAAACTCCAAGGTTTGTAGTAAACAGCAGCACTACCACTACCACAATATCCACAACCAGTGCGATTGCTGCCGTAATCACCGGAATCCTCTGCTGTCCAATCGCCTGCAGAACTCCATTGGAAATATTTGACATTCCATTGAGCAGGATTGAAAAAGAACCAAGGATCAACAAGTTGGCTGCCAGTCCTGTGGAATTTCCGTAAAGCAAAAATACAATCGGCTGTGCAAGCACTGCCAGTCCCATTGCACATGGGGCGGAAACTACCATAGAAAGCTGTACGGTCTGATCAATGCACTCTCTGGTCGCTTCAATATCTCCGGTGGCATACAGAGCGGAAACTTCCGGAATCATGGAAGTAGGTGCCGTACTGGACAGCGTCAGAGGAATATTGATAATTGTCATAAAGTAAGTAGCATACTCTGCATATAAAATACCGATCTGTGCCGCATCTCCACCTCTTCTTCCCAGAATATCCGAGAAAAGATACCCATTGATATAAGCATTTACATTATAAACAAAGGCGCTGAGAATGATCGGCGAAACAACCAGGATGATCACACGAAAAATCTCTTTGTAGGACTCTTCCTGATGTCTGTGATCTCTCTCTACCCGGTGCAGGATTTTTCTGCGGTTTACACCATATACCAGAAGCATGAATGCCAATGCAGTCACCACTCCGGCTCCGGTTCCTACTGTGGAACCTGCTGCCCCCCATTTTGCAATGCTGTTCTCTGTTCCATCTGAGAATGCATTGATGAATCCCCAGGCTGCCAGAAGACTGACTGCCGCATTAAATACCTGCTCAATGATCTGGGAGATAGATGTTGGCATCATATTTCTGTATGCCTGAAAATATCCTCTGAATACCCCAAGAATACCGGACAAAAAAATCGTCGGAGCCAGGATCTGAAGTGCCGGAATTGCATCCTTCTGATTCTGAGGGATGATCAGCCCTGCTCCAAAGAGACAGAACAAACCGACCACTCCGCCAATCACCATGGCATAGATCATGGCACCCTTAAAGAACTTATGTGCATTTCTGTAATCCTTCAGAGCAATACGTTCGGAGATCAGCTTGGATACCGCCTGTGGAATGCTAAAGGATGCGATCATCAGAAGGATCATATAGGCATTCTGTGCAAGACTTGTATAGCCCATTCCAAGGCTTCCGATAATATTGGAAAGGGGACTCTTGTACAGAAGACCGATCACCTTGGAGATCATAGCTGCAATCATCAGAAAGGATGCATTTTTTACTAAATTGTTTTTCTGATTCATGTTATCACTGTGTGTCTTTTACCTGACTACACATTACCTCTTTTCTTATATATTTTCTATCTGCCAGTCGATTGGTTCCAGACCATTGGCAACAAGAAATTCGTTTGTTTTACTGAAATGTTTACATCCGAAAAATCCCCTGTAAGCAGACAGAGGACTTGGATGAGGTGCCTCCAGAATCAGATGCTTCGGATTATTCAGCATGGATTTTTTCATCTGCGCCGGACGTCCCCATAGCAGAAATACAATAGGACGGTCCTGCTCATTCAGAACCTGGATCGCAGCATCCGTAAACTGCTCCCAGCCGATTCCCCTGTGTGAATTTGCCTGATGGGCGCGTACAGTCAGAACTGTGTTCAGAAGAAGCACCCCCTGCTTCGCCCACTTCTCCAGATAACCGTTATTGGGGATATAGCATCCACAGTCATCATGAAGCTCCTGATAAATATTCACCAGGGACGGCGGAGTCTCCACTCCTCTCTTTACGGAAAAACAAAGCCCATGAGCCTGCCCGTCATTATGATAGGGATCCTGTCCCAGGATTACTACCTTCACTTCGTTTAACGGTGTAAAATGAAATGCATTAAACAGATCATCCGCAGGAGGAAAAATCTTCCTGGTCTGATATTCTGTCATCACCGTTTTATATAATTTTGCATAATACGGCTGGTGAAACTCTCCCTTCAGGGCTTCCAGCCAGTCACCTGAAATTGCTGACATACCTTATCCTTCACCTCTTGTATTTTTCGTGGTCATCGTCTGACAGAAATTCCCCTGTCAGACAGATAATCCTTCACCTGAGAAATCTCCAGTTCTTTATAATGGAACAAAGACGCAGCCAGTGCAGCATCTGCTCTCCCTTCGGTCAGTGCATCATAAAAATGCTCCAGTGTACCTGCACCGCCTGATGCGATCACAGGAATGGAGACAGCATCAGCAATTGCTCTGGTAAGAGCCAGATCATATCCTGCTTTTGTACCGTCACAGTCCATACTGGTGAGAAGGATTTCCCCTGCACCCAGAGCTTCCACTTTCTTTGCCCACTCTATGGCATCAATCCCTGTATCTAATCTTCCGCCATGTTTGTAAATATTCCATCCGCCGTCTTCTCTGCGCTTGGCATCAATAGCCACAACTACGCACTGGCTTCCAAACTTGTCAGCCGCCTCACTGATCAGTTCCGGTCTGTCAATTGCTGCAGAATTTACAGAAATCTTATCTGCTCCTTCTCTCAGCAGTTTCTTGAAATCATCTACAGTACGGATACCGCCGCCTACTGTAAACGGGATAAATACATTGGCAGCAACCCGTCTTACCATGTCAACTACCGTATCTCTCTGTTCGCAGGATGCTGTAATATCGAGAAACACCAGTTCATCTGCTCCTGCTGCATCATAGGCTTTGGCAACCTCCACCGGATCACCCGCATCGCGAAGCTGCACAAAATTTACGCCCTTTACCACACGTCCGTTATTTACATCCAGGCAGGGAATAATTCTCTTTGTAAACATCTTATTTTCCCTCCTTCTCAGTATTGCCGTCTTTTCCCACAGCAGCAAAATTTTCAAGTATCTTCAGTCCCCATTTGCTGCTCTTTTCCGGATGAAACTGGCAGGCAAATACATTGTCCTTTTCTACGGAAGCATGAATACAGGTGCTGTATTCTGTAGTAGCCTTTACAATCTCAGGCTCCTCTGCCTGCAGATAATAAGAATGCACAAAATATACATAGGTCTGTTCCGGGATTCCCTGAAACAGTCTGCCATTATTCTGAAAATGCAGGGAATTCCATCCCATATGTGGAATCTTAAGCCCGGGCGCAGGCGGAATCTTAACAATTTTCCCTTTCAGGATTCCAAGGCCTTCCACCCCCGGTGTCTCCTCGCTGCTTTCAAAAAGGAGCTGAAGTCCCAGGCAGATTCCAAGAAATGGCATCTTCTTCTCTACAATCTCATGGATCACAGGTACAAGTCCGTATGTATGAAGATTCTCCATCGCCTGTCCAAAGCTTCCCACGCCCGGCAGGATTACTTTATCCGCATTTAACAAAGTCTGCGGATCGCGGGTTACTGTTGTTTCTTCCCCAAGATAATGAAGTGCTTTTTCTACACTTTTAATATTTCCGGCATCATAGTCAATTATTGCAATCATGTTATCCTCCTGATGTCATTATCTGTTTTCCTCATTATGGTAATCCAAAGGTTTTCCGGATCACATGTCAGACCGGAATAAAATATCCGATCAAAACGCTCCAATACAGTATAACCCAAAAACAGACAGTTGCAAAGTGCTTTCTTTGCTTCTGTCTGTTTTTATTCCGGTCATACTACCGGTTACTGTTCACTCCGTTCACAATACCCGGATATCTTGTCACTGCCTGCAATCCAGAGTGAACCAGAACTCCACGCCATTATCATAATTGCATACCCCATATTTCTGGTTCATACTCTCAATGATTGCCTTAACAATTGAAAGTCCGATACCACTTCCGCCATATTCTCTTGTCCGGGCCTTATCTACTTTGTAGAATTTATTCCAGAGATTTGGGATATCCTCTTCCGGAATCGGAGTACCTGTATTAAATACGGTTACTTTCACACAGTCCTCTTCCTGAAGAACCTTAATTTCTACTTTTCGTTCTCCGTCCAGATGGTTCAGTGCATTGCTTGTATAATTGGTCACAACCTCTTCAATCTTAAACTCATCCGCCCATACATATACAGGTTCTGTTTCTTCAAAAATCACAGTTGCTTCTTTCTGTTCGATCATAATATGCATGGAACCAAGTGCACCCCTGATCAGAGATACAATGTCAAATCTTTCCATCACCGGGGCATCTTTACCGGATTCCAGCTGATTCAGCGTCAGCAGGTTTTTGACCAGCTTGTTCATCTTTGAAGCCTCATCCATAATAACTTCACAGTAAAATTCCCTGCTTTCCGGATCATCGGAAATATTTTCATTCAGCCCCTCTGCATATCCCTGGATCAATGCAATAGGAGTTTTCAGCTCATGAGAAACATTATCAAGAAATTCCTTACGCATCTCATCAATTTTAATCTTATCTTCTATGTCTTTCTGAAGCTTGTTATTAGCCGATTTCAACTCTGAGATCGTGCTCTCAAGTTTTCTGGACATTTTGTTAAAGTTATCGCCAAGTACATCAATCTCATTACCTGCCCTGCTTTGATATCTGGCATCAAAATCCAGATCAGACATCTTCTCTGATAATTTGGTCAGTTCACTGATCGGGCGGGTAATACGATTTGTCATCACAAGAATCACAATACCGCTGATCACAATTATGATTATTCCTACAATGAAGTAAAAACTGTTGGAAATAGATGCACTTTCCTTAATACTTTCCAGAGGAGAACGGATCAGGAAATAGTAACCATTATCAAACTGTCCCCAGCATTCCACATATTCCATGCCTGCAAAGCGATCATGCACCTGCCACATGGTACAGGTATCTGTCTTTTTGAGCACACGACTGTGCTGCATATCCTGATCCAGATCATTAATATACCCAAACAGCTTACTGCGGAGCATTTTTGCCATATTATTCTCTCCCCAGTAATAATAACCGCTGTTTTCCTCATTTACTATGATCCAGGTAAGGTTATTTCTGGAACTGCTCCTCTCAATCTCATCCGAAATCTCATCTGTTGCCCCTTTTTTGTCCGCTTCTATATCTGTATCATACTGCAGGATGTCATCCAGATTCATCTGAGACAACACTTCTCTTGCCTCCTCCAGCACTTCTACTTTTTTGGATACATAATATTTTTCAAGAAAAAGACCATTGATCAGAGTAATGGTAAAGATCGAAAGCAGTAACAGACATATAAACACTACTGAAATCTGATGTTGCAGAGTATGAAATTTTTTATCTTTTTTTCCGGTTCCTGTCATTCGTCTACCTCAAACTTGTATCCCATACCCCATACAGTCTTTATATATTCACCTTTATCTCCCATTTTACTTCTGAGCTTCTTAACATGGGTATCAATCGTACGGGCATCTCCAAAGTAGTCATAATTCCATACAGAATTCAGGATCTTTTCTCTGGAAAGTGCGATTCCCTGATTCTCCAGAAAATATGTCAGAAGTTCAAATTCCTTAAAGCTCAGTTCCATAGGCTTACCATCCACAGTAGCCAGATGTGCTGCTTTATCTATAACAATGCCGCCTGCTGAAATCACATCTTCCGGATTATTCTGACCTGTACGTCTCAGAATTGCCTCCACTCTTGCAACAAGGATTTTCGGACTGAATGGTTTGGAGATATATTCATCTACCCCCAGATCAAATCCAAGAAGCTCATCTCTCTCATCACTTCTTGCAGTCAGCATAATGATCGGAACTTTTGAGTTCTTGCGAATCTCACGGCAAACTTCCCATCCATCCATCTTCGGCATCATGACATCCAGAATGATCAGTGCGATGTCCTTCTCCTCATAAAAGATATCCATGGCTTCTTCACCATTACCGGCTTCCAGTACCTGGAAATTCTTCTTTGTCAGGAAATCCTTTACCAGCTTTCTCATGCGGCTCTCATCATCCACCACCAGGATTTTTAATGTATCCATTTGATCCCCTCCGTTTTTCTTCATTATTTTCCGAAACAGTTTTTTACTTTTTATTTATACTGTTTTCCGAGTATTGTTAAAATCCACGACTGTTCAGCGCCTTTACAGCCACAGCGCAAAATCCGGGAAAATCGCCCTCAGCAACAGATTTTATCTTTCATATGGTTACTATAGCAAAGATTTATGTAAGATTTGTGAACATTAAAGGGGAATTTTTAAAAAGAACGCTTGATTTTATGGGCTTTGTGAACTTTTTCCATTAAAAAATAAATTTCTTCATTGTGACTAAAAGGCACACAATTTTTGTAAGTTGTTTCTCTTCGCCGGTCTCAGTATCCTTTATCTTCACAAGTCCATACATTGCCATAACGGTACCTCTTCCGTACCGAATGTCATGTAGTCAGTGATATCTGCAATTGCTATATCTATCAATGACCCATATCATCAGACTATCTCCTACACTTGACAGTTCAAAGCTGATTGTTGCCTGTGTTTCTCTTATAGCTCTGAATGAGAGTCCAAAAAGCTCTTTGACTCTCATTTCAAATATTGACTCTTCTGCCGTTTCAGTTGTATAATTCAACTGAAAATTGTTTTTGTTTGGGTTCACTGGATTGGCGTTCGGTGAATCCCTTTTTATTTCTGTCATGTTTCCTCCTCCTGAACTTTTCTAAGCTGATCTACCGCCCAGTATGCGGATATCCCAAAGAGGATGTTAACCAGACTGGGATGTCCACATATTTCCCTGCAAGGATGCAGACTGCTATGATTATGTATTGTTTCATAATGCTTTCTTTCCTTTCCATTGCTTCGGCAATAGTCATTCTGGTTTTTCTCTTTTCTTTACCTGTTTTTCTGGTATATTTGCATATTATACCAGTTTTACAAGTTATTAATATGCTTTTATCAGTTTTTCAGGTTTTTTATTGACTGTATTATTTTTTTGTAGTAATATTTCAATATAAGGAGGAAAGGTAGGAGGATGAGTTTCGGAAGTAGATTAAGAGATAAACGTAAAGAACTTGGTATTACACAACCAGCATTAGCTGAAAGATTGGGTGTTAGTCAAAGTGCTATTGGAAGTTGGGAAACAGATGTTAATTCCCCTCGTGCAACTCTTTTATATGATTTGTTCGATATTTTACATTGCGATGCAAATTACCTCTTTCAAGATGAGACTAAACAACTATATAAAAATGAAGCGTCCCCGGAGGAATTTGAAAATATAATAAAAAAATACCGTGAACTTGATGCTCACGGTAAAGACATGGTTACTACAGTTCTCCAGAAAGAATACGATCATATTATTGAACTTCGTGATTCCGTATCGCAGACAGAGGAATCATCCGAAGAATCTAATAACATTACTACTATCGATCTTCTTGCCGCTCATGCCCGTACAGACATTGACTAAACACCCGAAGGTGTTCAGCATGATCTGGATATTATGAATGATGATTCAAAATGGGAGGAATGATATGGCATTAAATATATTGGAATTGCGTAAACTATGTATACCTAAAACATTCGTATTACACTCCACGCAGCTAAAAGGCTGGAACAGCGTAGAATATTCTTAAAAGATGTAATATCCTGTATTATGAATGGAGAAATCATCGAACAATATCCAGACGATTACCTTTACCCAAGTTGTTTAATTCTGAGGATGAGCATCGAAAATAAATATCTTCATGTAGTCATCGGGAATCACAAATCGGATTTGTTCCTTATAACAGCTTATTTCCCCAGTTTTGATAAATGGGAATCTGATTTCAAGACCAGAAAGGAGAACGCATAATGACTTGTTTTTACTGCAAAGGTAATATTGAATCTTCTACAACAACTTACATGACTGATTATCAGGGATGCTATATCATTATCAAGAATGTTCCTTGTGAAAAGTGTTCTCAATGTGGGGAAGAATACTTAAATGGTGAAACACTTGAACGAATTGAAGAAATTATTCAAAAAGTTAAAGGTATGCTGACTGAAATTGCAGTTGTTGACTACAAGCAAACAGCTTAGAGAGAACCGTTTTATTTTAATCGCTAAAAGGGTGATCCCAATTGAATTACGAACAATTACTAACTGCTGCCGATCAGGAAGGATTGCTTGTCAAAGAGCAGCCACTTATTGAGCATGACGGATTAATCCGCGGCAGTCGGATAGCAATCCGAAAAGATATAGAAACACAAGCAGAAAAATCTTGTGTGCTTGCCGAAGAAATCGGGCATTATCACACCAGTTCCGGAAACATTTTAGACCAGAATAAGGTAGAAAGCCGAAAACAGAAATATCGAGCTCGGCTTTATGGGTACAATCTAAAGATTGGACTTACCAGTCTAATCAGTGCTTATGAAGCAGGATCCGGAAATCTTTATGAGATGGCTAAATATCTAAACGCTACGGAAGAATATCTAAAAGAGGCTATTGATTGTTACAAATGTCTGATCAAGGAATACATAACTCAATATAACAAAGAAAGGAGTTTTCATTATGCCATTACCCAAAGAACGGATTTATACAATAGATGACATCTACGCTCTTCCAGAAGGGGAACGTGCAGAGTTGATTGATGGACAGATCTATATGATGTCTACACCATCCAGAATACATCAAAAGTTGATGTCTGAATTTACGCAGATAATCGGTCAGTATATTAAATCCCACCGTGGTTCCTGTGAGGTCTATCCTGCCCCATTTGCAGTTTTTATCAAAGAAGATGATAAAAGTTATGTAGAGCCGGATGTCAGTGTGATCTGCGATAAGAATAAGCTTTCTGACCGGGGATGTGAAGGTGCGCCAGACTTTATCATTGAAGTGGTATCTCCTTCCAGCTGCCGGATGGATTATTACCGGAAATGTACTTTATATGCAGATGCCGGAGTTCGTGAGTACTGGATTGTAGATCCAGAGAAACAGCGTACCATGGTATACCGTTATGAAGACGACGCAGCACCAATGATTGTGCCATTCGATCAGGAACTGACTGTTGGTATTTACGGTGATCTTGTTATCAATATTGCACAATTTCTGTAAAGACAATAAAAACCGTCCCTGCGCTGCCAACATTTGTGAACATATAACAGAAAAATTATAAGTATTGCTGTTCACAACACCAAATAGCCTCAAATATAAAAATCTTCTTGACAAATTCTGTTTTTATTTCTATACTGTTAATCAGTCGATATATCTTATATAATGAATGATATATCAATATTAAAAAGTGCTTTCGTCTCATCACCAGTGCTGTTTTATGAAAAAACAGCGTTGCAGACTCATTTTCAGGGCTTGTACTGGTTTCGACGGGGGCTTTGAAGTTGGGGAAGCCATCTGCAGACTCCTGGACTGCGTACCAACCGGGAAACTAAATATAAACGCAGACGAACAGTACGCGTTAGCAGCCTAATTGCTGCTCGTCAGCCCTGATGCACTCACACTTCAGGAATCTGACGTCGACCATGTGAGAAACCTTGCCGGGTAAGCTTTGCCCCGGTAGATGTATCATGAAGCTACTAAGGTTGTAAGCCTGTCGGTGGGCGTACATCCAAGGGAATGTTAAAACAGCGACTGTGATGGGAGATGCCTCAATGAATAGGCTTTCGGACGCGGGTTCAATTCCCGCCAGGTCCATAAAAATTCCTTGATTTTATAAAGGTTTTATCTCTTGTTTTTTTTAAGTAAGCAGGAAGTAATCAAGCAAGTGTAATCAAGACATGATAAAGAGTTTATCCACAAAGTGATACTTTACGGATAAGCTCTTTTTTATAGTCTGATCCGCTTACATCATATGTGTAGAAATTTTCATTTACTTCTGGTGTGTTTCCAATCAGGACAGCAGTTGTCACTGAATCTGCACCATTTACACGCATACGTGAATTTAAAGTCCTGCGAATAGCATGTATACTTTTAACCGGAATTTTTGCCTGTTCACATTTATAACGAGCACATTCAGAAATAGATTCTTGTGTACAATGACCTGTGACAGTAGCAAATTACAAATATAAAAAAGAGTTGCTGCCAGATGGTCAGTGTTGAATATTTTATGTAAATCCACTATAATATAATCAAAAAGGAGCGTGATCGTATGGCTTTACTCAAAGAAGAATCTTATACCATTGAAGATATTTATGCTCTGCCAGATGGCGAAAGAGCTGAACTGATTGACGGACACATCTATTATATGGCACCACCATCGTACAAACATCAGAAACTCGTCATGGAGCTTTCCGCTATCATCCGTAATTATATAAAACAGCATAAAGGAACTTGCGAAGTGCTTCCTGCACCATTCGCCGTATATCTTGATGAAATAAATAATACTTATGTCGAACCAGATATATCTGTAATTTGTGATCCAAACAAACTTGATGATAAAGGATGTAAAGGCGCACCAGACTGGATTATTGAAATTGTATCGCCTGCAAGCAGAAAAATGGATTATCTCCTGAAACTTTTCAAATATCGTTCCGCAGGTGTCCGGGAATACTGGATTGTAGATATCGCAAAAAACAGAATTACAGTATACAACTTTAATCATGATTATTCCATTGAAGAATATTCGTTCACTGATACTGTAAAAGCTGGAATTTACGAAGATTTATCTATTGATTTCTCAGAAATTAATATCCTGTAAAATCTAAAAAAGTTGGTAATACATCCCTTCCATATGGGATTTTACCAGCTTTTTATTGTGCTTGTTCCATGGCATATCTGATAATTTGATTACCAAAACACATCTGGTATTCTTTATGGCGCCAAAGGATTTTAATGATGATATCCTCATCTGCTACCAATCGTTCCACTTTCTTTTGAACAAAAAAAGACACGCCATCTCCATAAAAACATCCACAGGGTAATTCCCTGTGGATGTTTTTTATTCACCAAACTGTTGTGCACATTCTTTCAGCATTTCGCGGATTGGCAGATGGTACGGACATCTGGTTTCACATTTGCCGCATTCTATACAGGCGGAAGCCTTCACCGCAAGAGAACTGTAACGGTTTCTTGCCCAGTCTCCCAGCCCATAACGGTTAAGATAGCCTGCGAACAAGAACACACCCGAAATATCGATTCCCACACTGCATGGAGCACAGTAATTACATCTGCGGCAGAAATTTGTGCCAAGCTGATTCCGTACTGTCTGAACTTCCTCCAGTTCTTTCTCGCTTAACGGGGAATCATCAAGACAGGCCTTTATATTCTCCTCGATTTCCTTCTCTTCCGCCATTCCCGGGATCACAATAGTAACGTTCTTATTCGAACAGACATAACGCAATGCCAGCGTTCCATTTTCAATTGCACCACCGGCCAGAGGTTTCATATCAATAAAGCCGATGTTTTTCTCCTCACATTTTGAGATCAGCTCTTCCCCCTGACTCTCTACAATATTATATGGAAACATAATAGTTTCCACCCAGTCAAGCTCCAGAGCCCGGGCAAAAACCTCTACAGAATGAGCGGTCAGACCAATATGTCCGATTTTTCCTGCTGCTCTTGCCTCCTGCAGTGCTTCAAGGGCACCACCGGCCGCCTGCACCTGATCAAGCTGTTCCATACTCGGATTATGCACCTGGTATAATTCAATATGATCTGTACGAAGATTATGAAGACTCTTCTTAACATCTTCAGCCATGGCTTCCTTTGTACGTGCCATGGACTTTGTGGCAATTATAAATCTGTCTCTGATACCTTCCAGTGCATATCCCAGATATTCTTCACTGACCGTATATCCTCTGGCTGTATCAATATAATTTACTCCCCGGTCTGCCAGCTTATGCAGCAGTGTCTTTGTTCCTTCCGCATCAATTTTCTGGATCGGTATCCCGCCAAGGCCCATTCTGGAAACCCTGAGACCGGTTTTTCCAAGCGTTACATATTCCATATTTTTTCTCCTATTTTCAATCAGAGATAAAAAACTGCCACCGGATCTTACCGATGGCAGTTTTTATCTCTTTACATCTGTCGATCAGACAAAACAAACAACTGGTTTCATCCTGATTATACTCGAGAAAGATATTCTCCTGTTCTTGTATCGATTTTCAGTTTGTCGCCCTGGTTAACGAACAGCGGAACCTGAACCTGTGCACCTGTTTCTACAGTAGCCGGTTTTGTAGCACCCTGTGCTGTATTTCCGGCAAATCCCGGCTCTGTCTCAGTAACTTCAAGTTCTACGAACAGAGGAGGCTCAATAGCAAATACATTTCCGTTGTGGGAACAGATCTTAACCATCTCGTTCTCTTTAACGAATTTAAGAGAATCTCCAACCTGATCTTTTGTAAGACCAACCTGATCGTATGTCTCTACGTTCATGAAGTAGTACAGATCACCATCATCATACAGATACTGCATATCTACACGCTCAATACGTGCAGCCGGGAATTTCTCTGTTGGACGGAAAGACTTCTCAAGAACTGATCCTGTAATAATGTTTTTGTATTTTGTTCTTACGAAAGCAGCACCCTTTCCTGGTTTTACGTGCTGGAATTCAATGATCTGACATACGTTTCCGTCAATTTCAAGTGTGATACCGTTTTTGAAATCACCTGCTGAAATCATAGTTATATTTCCTCCTTAATAGTACAGTTCAGCAATGCTGTGTCTTTTGACAACAACAGCCGTTCAAAGTGTGTGTCCCTCTCATGCTTTTCTCAGTTTTGTGACACACTCTTATTTAATTTTATAATATTCTGCTGTTTTTTTCAACTATTTTTTACACATGTTTTTAATTTTTCTTCAAGCTGACCAATCAGATCCTCAAACGGCTTGTCTCCTGTGATCATCTCAACATCTGCAAACTTTGTATAAACCGGATCGCGCTGTTTAAGAAGTTTTCTGATCTTATCTTCTTTGTCTTCTCCCTCGATCAGAGGATTGCTGCTGGAATTTTCCAGTCTCTTCTTCAACGTTGCATAAGATCCCTTCAAATATACTACAGTTCCCAGTTTTTTAATATATTTTGCATTCTGTTCCTGCATCGGAAGACCGGACCCCAGAGAAATGATCTTCTGTTCCGGATCATCGATCAGTGCCTTGATCACAGTTGTCTCAAGAGCTCTGTAAAATGGTTCTCCGAATCTGTCAAAGATTTCTTTCATTGTAAGGTTCATCTTCTTTGATACTACGCGGTCAACGTCTACAAAAGGAAGATTGAAATCTTTTGCCAGCCGTTTTCCTACTCTTGTCTTACCTGAACCCATAAATCCTATGATAACAATATGGTTCATGAATTCCCCTCCTCTTTACGGTAAAAATATAGTACAATTCTTTCAAGATATCGTTTCAGTACGATCTGAATCTCTTCTTTCGGATTGAGTGGTTTCACCAGAATATTCCGGATTCCTGTGCGTTTCGCACCATATATATCAGTAAAGAGCTGATCTCCTATAAAAACTGTATTACTTCTGTCTGTCCCAAGAAGTTCCATTGCCCTGATATAATTTTTTGTTGAAGGCTTGTGTGCATTCTCGATAAACTGCGCTCCTATTGCATCATTAAAAGAAGAAACTCTCTCGTACTGGTTGTTTGACAGAAAACAGCATTTAAATCCAAGTTCCTTCAGATGTGCAAACAGCGCACATGCTCTCTCATCTGCCGGTGCACCATGAGGTACCAGAGTATTATCTATATCAAACAGAAGTCCTCTGTATCCCTGCGCATACAGATCATCGAAGTTTATCACATAGGTCGAATCCAGATATTCGTCCGGAAAAAAGCAATTAAACATCCGTAGTCATTTCCTTTATTTATATTTTTCTGAAAACAAGATCAGCGATAAGTGTCTGACAGTACGCTGTCCCCGAAATACTGAATCATTATGATCAGCGTTCATTAAGAGGAACATATACTGCCGGTTCCAGAACATTCTTATATGCCGGACGGATGATCTTATCTGCATTAATGAGCTCTTCCATACGGTGCGCACTCCATCCTACGATACGTGCAACTGCAAACATCGGTGTATATAATTCCAGTGGCAGATCCAGCATACTGTACACAAAACCGCTGTAAAAGTCTACATTGGCGCTTACACCTTTATAAATACGACGCTCTTCTGCAATTACTTCAGGTGCCAGACGTTCCACCATAGAATACAGGGCATAATCTTTCATTCTGCCTTTTTCCCTAGCCAGAGTTTCCACATATGCCTTGAAAACTTCAGCTCGCGGATCAGACACTGAATAAATCGCATGTCCCATTCCATAGATCAGTCCCTTCCGGTCAAATGCCTCTTTATGAAGAAGTCTCTTCAGATATGTCCGGACCTCGTCTTCATCCTTCCAGTCCTTAACTTCCTTCTTCATATCATCAAACATCCTGACAACTTTAATGTTGGCACCGCCATGCTTTGGTCCCTTTAATGAGCCAAGTGCTGCGGCAATCGCAGAATATGTATCAGTTCCTGATGAGGAAACCACATGAGTTGTGAATGTAGAGTTATTACCTCCGCCATGTTCCATATGAAGGATAAGCGCAATATCCAGGATCTTTGCCTCCAGATGAGAATACTTCTTATCCGGGCGAAGCATTCTCAGAATGTTCTCTGCTGTGGTCAGTTCTTTCTTCGGATTATGGATATAGAGACTTTTATCTTTAATATAATGGTTATAAGCCTGATATCCATAAACAGATAAAAGCGGAAATACACTGATCAGATTCAGACACTGTCTGAGCACATTCGGCAATGATGTATCGTCAGGGTTGGTATCATAAGAATATAAAGTAAGCACACTTCTAGAAAGCCCGTTCATGATATCCTTGCTCGGAGCCTTCATTATAACATCACGCACAAAATTTGTAGGAAGTGACCGCTGATTTGCCAGAAGCTGTGTAAAATCTGCAAGCTGTTTCTTATCCGGAAGACTGCCAAATAATAAAAGATAGGTAACTTCTTCAAATCCATATCTGTCATCTTCGATAAATCCCCTGGTAAGATCTTTGATATCATATCCTCTGTAGGAAAGACTTCCAGCACATGGAACTTCTTTGCCATCAACAATCTTTGTGGCTTTCACATTAGAAACCTGAGTCAGGCCTGCAAGAACCCCTTTTCCATTAATATCACGAAGACCTCTCTTCACATCATATTTTGCATACAGAGAAAGATCCAGACTTGTATGTTCCCTGCAAACCTCCGTCAGATTTTCAATTTCAGGTGTTACTTTGGTTTTAAATCCCGCCATGTAATAAATCTCCTTTCTTCACAATTCTCTCGATAATGATTCCCTCCTCGTTTCTGTCATCGCAACAATTTGCAGATGCACATCTCTGTAAATATTATAGCATTTTTTTCTCTTTCGGTCTACATCTTATATATTCTGTTTCTGAACATAAAAAATCAGATTACCGCTTACTGTTCACGCACTACTGTCCTGCGAGGCATTTTTTAACCGAATCAAGTAAGTCCCCTGCGGAGGTTTCGAAAAGCAACAAGCAGTGGGTGGGGACTTGCCTGTATCAGGAGGAGTGCAAGCTCCTTCTGATAAACTGCGAAGCAGTTATTCGGTTATGAGCAAGTAGCGAAGCGGATTGCGAATATCCGCTTGACTTTCCATTTGCAGTTTCTTACGGATACATGGCAATATAAGAACCGAAACGTACAGTGCGAATTTATGCAGTTTTTATAAATATACTGTATTTTTTAGAAATTGCTATAAATTGTATGAATGATTTTTAACATTTTCTCATACTTGGCGGCATTTCGCAAGTACAAATTTTGTTCAAAAAATTTTCATAAAAAAATTTTCATTTGGCTCTTTCCATTTGTAACACTTTAGTGTATAATAACGTCGATTTAAAAAATAATTATACGATGGACGAGGAGGAAATCATAATGTCTTATACTGAAGAAGTATACGAAAGAGTCGTAGCACAGAATCCAAATGAGCCTGAATTCCATCAGGCAGTAAAGGAAGTTTTAGACTCCCTTAAAGTCGTAATCGACAAAAATGAAGAGAAATACCGCAAGCTTTCCATTCTGGAACGTCTTGTTGAGCCTGAAAGAATTATCTCTTTCCGAGTTCCGTGGGTAGACGATAAAGGTGTTGTACAGGTAAACAAAGGTTATCGTGTACAGTTCAACAGTGCGATCGGACCATATAAAGGTGGTTTAAGATTCCATCCGTCAGTAAACCAGGGAATCCTTAAATTTTTAGGTTTCGAACAGATTTTCAAGAACTCCCTTACAGGTCTTCCGATCGGTGGCGGTAAAGGTGGTTCAAACTTTGATCCTAAAGGAAAATCTGACAGAGAAGTTATGGCATTCTGCCAGAGCTTTATGACAGAACTTTCCAAATATATTGGTGCTGACATGGACGTTCCTGCAGGTGATATCGGTGTAGGCGGACGTGAAATCGGTTATCTGTACGGACAGTACAAGAGAAACCGCGGATTATACGAGGGTGTTCTCACAGGTAAAGGTCTTTCCTACGGTGGATCTTTGATTCGTACACAGGCTACAGGATATGGTCTTGTATATATGCTGAACGAAATGGTTAAAGCTAAAAACGACACAATCTCCGGTAAAACTCTCATCGTAACAGGTTCCGGTAATGTTGCCATCTACGCAGTAGAGAAAGCTGCCGAACTTGGCGGTAAAGTTGTTGCTATGTGCGACTCCAACGGATATATCTATGATCCGGAAGGAATCAAACTTGACATCGTTAAAGATATCAAAGAAGTAAAACGTGGACGTATCAAAGAATACGCAGATCGCGTAGAAGGCGCTACTTATACAGAAGGAAAAGGTATCTGGAACATCAAATGTGATATCTATCTTCCATGCGCAACTCAGAATGAACTTGACCTTGATGCTGTTAAGATCCTTATTGCAAACGGATGCAAATATGTTGCAGAAGGTGCAAATATGCCTACCACCCGCGAGGCAACTGATTACCTTATGGCAAACGGTGTAACATTTATGCCTGGTAAAGCAGCTAATGCCGGCGGTGTTGCTACTTCCGCACTTGAAATGTGCCAGAACTCTGCAAGACTTTCCTGGACAGCAGAAGAAGTTGATACAAAACTTCATCAGATCATGGTTGATATCTTCCATAAAGTTGATGATGCTTCCAAGCGTTATGATATGGAAGGCAACTATGTTGCAGGCGCTAATATCGCAGGCTTCGAGAAAGTTGTAGATGCTATGATCGCTCAGGGTATTGTTTAATTTATTTTAGTTAATTACCCCCATAAAAATACACATAAAGAGCCGGCGGGATATTATTCTCGTCGGCTCTTTATATTTGCCCGTAAATCCTTTCACACAGAGCATTCATACATTACTGTTCACACAGAACTCTTATTTAATTCATAAACTTCTTCAGCTCGTCCATAAAAGTACTGACATCTTTAAATTCTCTGTATACAGACGCAAAACGTACATAAGCAACTGCATCCAGATCTTTCAAATGTTCCATAACGATCTCACCAATTCTGGTACTGGAAATCTCTTTCTCTTCGGTATTAAAGATTTCTCCCTCTATGGCATCCATCATCTCTTCAATCTTATCTATGGATATTGGTCTTTTATAGCAGGCTCTCAGAATTCCCGACTGAATTTTACTGCGATTATACTGTTCTCTGTTCTGATCTTTTTTGATCACAGTAAGCGGAATACTTTCCACCTTTTCATATGTGGTAAATCTCCTTCCGCAGGCATCACACAAACGACGGCGACGGATAGAATTGGTATCTTCTACCGGTCTGGAATCAACTACTCTCGTATTATCCTGATTACAAAATGGACACTTCATACGACGTCCCCCTTTAATTCGTATTACTGTTTTCTGCTTATGTACTATATACTTGATTCGGTTAAACGGCTTACAAATACGTTACTGTTCACTCCATTCTCAGTAACACAAATACAAACAGTTATATATAGTTTTATTATACTGTATTTCTATTTAAGGTGTCAATAAAAGGACTTGCATAAATTTTTGCAAAAATACATAAATTGTTATCAAACGCATATCAGATTCTGAAAGCATTGGCACGACAGTCTGATTTTAATCGGAAGGACTGTATCTGATTTATGAAAATCTGTGAATTAAAGCAAAAAGAAGTAATTAATATCTGTACCTGCCGCAGTCTCGGATGTCCCATTGATGCGGAATTTGACTGCAAGAGCAGTCAACTCACCGCCCTTATACTTCCAGGCCCCGGAAGATTCTGCTGCCTGTTCGGACGTGATAATGAATATATCATTCCCTGGGAATGTATCAGCCAGATCGGGGACGATATCATCCTTGTGAAAATAGACGAAGAAAAATGTTTCCATAAAGGCTGATATTTCACCGCAGAGAATTGTCAAGGACCTATATTTTTTATATTTTCCCGGTCAAAGTATAAATCCACTGCTATATGAGAATCATTCTTACTGAAGTATATGACAACTATTCGGCAGCCACTGTCCTTTTTTTATTTTCTGAAATGATTTCGGAGGATCCTGGCTCATATCTGCGAATAGTCGGTTTACATTCAGAGATAATAAGGAGGATTCAATAAGATGGCACTGAACAAAGTTGAAATCTGCGGAGTCAATACGTCGAAACTTCCTGTTCTTACAGCAGAAGAAAAAGCGGAACTGTTCAGACGGATCAAAAACGGTGATGAACAGGCACGTGAATTGTACATTAAAGGAAATCTACGTCTTGTTCTCAGCGTAATACGACGATTTCAGAACAGCAGCGAAAATGCCGATGACCTTTTTCAGATCGGATGTATTGGTCTGATCAAGGCCATTGACAACTTTGATACCACTTTACAGGTAAAATTTTCCACTTATGCAGTTCCAATGATCATAGGCGAAATCAGGCGATATCTCAGGGATAACAACAGTATCCGCGTCAGCCGTTCTCTTCGTGATATTGCATACAAAGCAATCTATACCCGCGAAAATTATATGAAGCAGCACCTGAAAGAACCTACAGTTACCGAAATTGCACAGGAAATTGGTATCGAAAAAGAAATGATCGTATATGCCCTTGATGCTATCCAAAATCCTGTGAGTCTCTTTGATCCGGTCTATACAGAAGGCGGTGATACTCTTTATGTCATGGATCAGATCAGTGACAAAAAAAACAAAGAAGAACGCTGGATTGAAAATCTTGCTCTCCGCGAAGCTATGCAGAGACTGAACAGCCGCGAAAAGCATATCATAGAACTGCGCTTCTACGAAGGAAAGACGCAGATGGAAGTAGCTCAGGAAATCGGCATCTCCCAGGCACAGGTCAGCCGTCTCGAAAAAAATGCACTGAAATCCATGCGTAATTATCTGCGTCCATAAAATGATAATTCAAGATCCGTTTTCAGAAAAGCAGCCTGGCCCAATACCTGCCAGACTGCCTTACATATCTTTTAAAATATACCGTTTTCCGCCTCTTTCCAATGAGGTTCTGATCTGTCTGTGAAGCTTTAATGAAGCTTTAACACTTCAACAAATTCTGCCAGTTTTCTATATTAAATATCTGCTTCACATCCAGAGCCCCTGACATTGCAGGAAAGAACTTCTTCATATCAGTAAATACCAGAGCATAGTCGAACTTTGACATTCCGATCATCCTGCGAAGCTCACGCCTGTAAAAATCCAGAAGCATCTCCGGCACTTCTGTTTTCTTAGATTTCATAAACTTTTTATGACATACATATTCTTCGTCCGTAGCCGGATAGGAACGCTTCCAGTATAAAACCCTGATTTCTTTTGGCAGACTATCCAGTTTCTCAGAAGACCCCTCTTCTTTTGCACCATTCCCGATCAACGTCACATCAAAATGCTCATAATCCACTTTGTTCAAAAATTCATAGAATGCCTCTGTCTCCTGTGTATCACTGAAATCTCCTGCATATACCAGAAGTTTTACTTTATCTGTCTGATTCAGATATATCGGATTTACCGGTTCTTTTCCATCAAGCAGGACTTCTGCTATACGTTTGCATACTTTTCCATCATCTCTCGGACATATCTGTTCTCTTGCTTTTTCATACTTCTCTTTACAGGAAACAGCCACTCCCGGAAGATCCTTCAGAAGTTCACTAAGCTTCTCAGGGGTAGACACTGCCGGTCCCGGAAGTTTGTCAAATCCGAAGTACAGACCTCTGTAATCTTCAAAGTTCTCCGCATCCGGCACATAAAACAGAATCGGTTTTCCTGTCAGCATGAAATCATAAAAAATACTGGAATAATCAGAAATCAGTACATCTGTCACTGACAAAATCTCATTTGTATCCATTGTTGCAGGAATAAATTTTGTCTGCGCATCACCAGGTTCCATGGCATTCTCTTTCATATAGTGATATACGATCTGATGAAGCTTGACAAAGATCTGATATTCATTTGTATCTATACTGTTCTCCATTACATTGATCAGCTTATAGACATCCTGCAAATCTGTATCCGGACGGCTGTATTGTTCGCCTCTCCATGTCGGTGCATAAAGAATAATCTTTTTATCTTCCTTTACGTCCACTCCGCAATCCTTAAGTTCCTGTATCACTTCTGCTCTGTCACTGTCAAAAAGCTTATCATTACGCGGGAAGCCCTCTTCCAGCACTGTGCCTTCATACAGATTCTGCATTTTATACGAATCTTTGTATGCTGTCTTTGTCATATAAGGTCCGGAGGAAACTATATAATCTGCACTGAGCAGATTTCTTACTGTATTTCCCTGAGAAATATTTGCTCCCGGAATATCAAATCCCATATTCTTCAGAGGAGTTCCATGCCAGGTATCGATCAGTACCTGACCTTCTCTTTTAAGGAAATAGCTTGGAAAGCTTACATTATTTACCAGGTATTTCACTGTCGCAAGTTCTTTACAGTATTCCTTTGATTTATATTTTACAAATCGCACGTTCGGATATTTTTCGTATTTTTCAATTTGTTTTCTGTTATCCTCGAAGTCCTCAAGCACCCAGATATGGGTATAATCCTGATACTCTTCTTTTTCAAGAAGATACAAAAACAGAGCATAAGGATTACAGATCATACCACGTCCGCCAAAAGCTTCATAAAGAATTGTATTATCTCTTATCTGGTATTCCTTTACAAACTCGGCATAGCTGGTTCTAAGCGGATATTTCTCCCTGCACTCCAGAATCTGTTCTTCATTTTTCATATAAAAGGTCTTGATTCCCATTACACGATTAAAAAGACGATTCCACTCTTTAACTGCCTTCTCAATGGCAAAGTCCTCAGATTTCCAGATTGCATTTCTGGACATCTCTCTGCGGAGTTCTTCATCATGTGCCAGCTTCAGCATCGCATCTGTAAATTTCTTTGTATCAAAAGCTTCCGGCAGGTATCCTGTTTTTCCATCATCGATGATCAGATCCATCGCTCCTGTATGGAATGCGATGACAGGAAGACCAAATTCAAAGGCTTCCATGATAACCATCGGCCATCCTTCCCACCTGGACGGAAGAAGGAAAACAGAAGAATTCAGATAATACTTCTCCGGCTCATTTGTATAACCGACAAAATTAACTCTGTCCTCAATACCACGTCTCTTTGCATCCGCCACAATCTGATTCCAGAGATCACCGGCTCCGATAATATCCAGCTGCCATTCATCATCCTGCTTACAGAACTCTTCAAAAGATTCCATCATCAGATCAAGACCCTTGGCATATACAAATCGTGTAGCCATAAGGAAACGCTTGGATTTTGGGTCGCATTTTCTCTCACTCACGAAGCTCCGGGGATTAATTTTAACTTCTGTATCAATATCCAGAAATTTTTTGTAATCGCGCTTATCATAGTCACTGAGAACAATGTATCTGTCCAGCTTCGGCAGATATTCCTGGAGTAGACATTCCTGTTTCCAGAATACGACATTAGGAACATCAAGATATCCGGCATAACAGTTATGCTGCCATCCGATTGTCTTTGCATTCAGCTCTGGCGCCAGCATACCCAGACGAAGGCTTAAACTTGCAGTTGTGATAATAATATCATAATTCTGCTCATTTAAATATTTTACCCATTTTTCTCTGGTCTTTTTCGGGAAAATCGCATCTGCCAGAATATCATTATATTTTTCTTTATTAAAAATCCCATATTTGGCATTCAGTTTCTGAACAAGATAACGCCAGCAGAAAGCCGGTGTATGATGTCGATTGACAAACTCATTATTATCAATAAAGTCAACCTTGATATCCTCACTCATATGATACATATTCCGGTCTTCTTTAAATCTGTCCTGATATACCATGATCGTCACATCATGCTCTTTTACAAGTTCATTCGCAAGAAGTGTGACAACTCGCTTAGTTCCGCCAAGATCAAATATCTTGGTGCACCAAATACATATTTTCATTTATATAACCCGTCTTTCTGCGAAAGACACCAATGCGTCATGAAACAG
>SAMEA3387469__coassemble_1016_pt1 | contig 30828 bp, 27 predicted proteins | sample SAMEA3387469__metabat2_high_PE_046 | metagenome-assembled genome bin SAMEA3387469 (sample SAMEA3387469) | Felis catus | biome: Faeces | place: United Kingdom | collected 2012
CGGCTATAATAGCTATAAATATTTAGTTAAATATCAACAATACAGCGCACTAGTTCTGGAATATTTTTAATATTTTTACAGCATATACCACACTTTGTGCATACAAACATTAAATACTCCTTTTTTCTATTTTTTCTCGTTCTATCTCAATAATTTTTTCTGATTCAACAGTAAGATTACCCTCTCTATCTAATATTGATGTATTAAGAATCGACTTTATTGCTTTTTCGATTGCAATTGCCTGCGAAACTACCTGTCGTTCGCTCTTTGTAAATTCATTATAATCAGTTCCTCTGTATTTAATAATTCGTTTCATTTCAAAGATAAGAGGTTCAAACATAGAATTCATAGAAATCAGAAACCTTTCAAACATTGCACTTCTTTTTCTTATCCCTATACACAAAGTTGCAGCTGTATCCATTTCCTCTTTAAACTCATTTGCCTTTGCTAAGTTTGAATATGCTTTATCAAGATTTGCAGATGCTTTTGATCCCACTACAACCCCAAGAACAGCAAGAGCAGGTCCTGCAACAAGTCCCCCTAAAACAGCCGTACCTCCCGCCATTCCCAATCCGCCAGCAGCTAATGAACCACCTCCAAAAAAAGCCAATGTAGCATTTGTTGCTGCTGCTCCACCTAAAGATGCAATAGCTGTACCTGTTGATGCTGTAGCTAAAGCTCCTGCTGCTCCATATGCTCCAAATGCAGTTAATGCGCCTGCCATAGCGCCTGATGCTACGCCACCTGCCATTGATGTAGCCATTGATTGTAGGTTTTTCAATTCAGCAAAATCTTTTTTATCAAATAATATTTTATCAGGTTCATTTACATTTTCTTCTTCTACATTAACAAATTTCTCAAATTCATTAATAAACTCCTTTATGCTTCCATTAAGGATCTGCATTTTTCTTTTTCCCAGTGATTCTATTGATGCACCGCAATTTTTTCTACATATTTCTATTTTCTGTGTAGCATTTTCTACGATAGAATTAGCTACCTCATTTGTTTCATTAGCATCACTCTGGTCTACTCCCGCCTTAATTGACTTTCCAATTCCAAAAACCCCTGTTGCAATTCCGGCTCCTATGAATAATAATGGTATCGGCATAATATAATCTCCTTTACATTGTAAGTTCTTCTATTGTTAAATCCACGTCTTTTTTTAATTTTTTAATATCTTTTTCGATATTCTGTTCTTTCTTATCTCGCTCACTACCTAAAGCAAATGTCTTTCTAATCCATTCTCTCTCTTGAATTAATGATAAAATTGTCTCTGCTATATCCACAAATTCTATGTATATTTCTTTTGGAATTGACCATTTGTTTATTAAATATTCAACAATTTTCCTCTCGTTAGTTGAAAAATCTTTATCCGCATATCCTAAATTAACTAAATTCCAAATAATTTTTGCAAGACTAGATTTATCCTTTAGTCTTCCCCAAGATTTTCCTGCTGTTTCATCAATTTTATCTCTTATAACAGTTAGAAAAATTTCGTGTTCTCCTCTGGCTTTAACTTTGCAGTCTGATATAATATTCCTTTTCATTTCTTCCGTTACCTGCAATTCTTTGCATATTTTATCAAACAATATTTCCTCATCATAAGTTACTTTTCCATCAGACATCATATACAAATAATACAGTGCAGCCTCAGCTCTTTTTTCACTTTCTAACATTTCCTCTTCTCCCTATAATTTAAAAGTATTCCCTTTTATCATCTTCGAATCAAAATCTTCAAAATCAGAAAAAGCAGCTTTTCCTCCAAAATTTTCTGTAATGGTATTAGCACTTTCAATAAACCAATCAACATCATCTATAGCTAATGCATCTTTCATGCTTTTGAATGAGTTTAAAAAAATCTGCATAGAGCTTACTAAATATTCATTTATTATTTTTTCAATCTCACTTCTATATCTTTGAATCAACCTGATGTGTTCTGTACACACTCTTTCTATTTCAATTCTTTGCTCATATGCATACTTTTTTTCCCTTAATGACTGTGTCAAAATACTATATGTAGCAGATGATATTGCATATCCTAACATCCCCCCTATCAATCCTCCCACAACCGGAATCGGAATGGTCGCTTGCCCAATTACTGAAAACATCGCTGCCGAAAGCATACCTGAACCTTCTTCTCCCAATGTTTCCATACATTCAACCCCGTCTATTTCTCCTTCAAAATATCGTTTCATAGTTTTTACTGCTGATACAGATACCGATACAATAGTTCCAGCCACATTGGTTTCGGATAATATTCTTACATATTGTGATTGTGAATTTTGCATCGCCCCTTTGACGGCAGATCCCACAAACCCTGTTGAATATCCACTAATCGCTGTCGAAAAAGTATCTTTTGCCACATCTACAACGGCGTCATCCGGATCAATTTCACCTTTATACACAGACACGATATTTTTTACTATAGAAACACTTCCTCCAATTATTGCTGAAATCTCCGCTGTCCGAGTTCCTGCCTTATGAGAAATCTTTGTAATGTCTATTGCAGTTGACAACTCGGGATGCATTCTTGCTAATACTGCCTCATCGCTTGTCAACGAACTTTTTCGTAAATTCTTTTTAATTTTTTCTAACTTATTAATTTTTAATTGAATTTTTTCAACTTGCTCTACATTTCCAGTATTCTGCTGATTTTTTAATTGCTTCGTCAGCCCGTCAAGTTGGCTACTCGCTTCTTCGATCATTTGATCATACTGGTTTTCTGGCACATCTATTAAAATATCATTATCAAGATATTTTTCAAACTTCTTCGTTTTAAGTTTTTCTAAAGCTCTGATTGCATCATTTTTTCCTAAAGGATCTTTTGCAGATGCACCCAAAAATTTCATCTGTGCCCCGGTTTCTTTAATAATATTTCCATTATTATCAATGGAAACTGTATCATATAGCGGATCATTCACCTTTCCCAAATCATCCGTTCTTATTTTTCTAGCAGAAGAACCTTTAATTATTCTCTCTGCATTAGATCTTGCAACATCTTTGACTTCAGCAGAAAAACCTGCCTGCTGTTGAATATTTTGAAATCTATATTCCGGATTGATTTTTTCATCTGCAATCTGTTTCAAAGATTTTTTCAACACTGTTCCCGTTTCATTATCAACACCTGAATATGAAACATAATGTTGCTTTGCTGCCTCTCCATATCGTTGTACAGTTTCTGCTGCCGCACCTGCCAATCCAGCATTTAATATATCATCATATTTTCGTTTCTTTTTTTCATCCATTAATTGTTCTCTTTTCTCATTAAGGTTATATAAATTGGGCAAAAGTCCATTTTTTTAACATTCCATCCCATTCTTTTCATACCTGTCTCCTCCACTTAAATTTGAATCATTCCCCCTTACTAAACTCATTTATAGCAAACCTTGAATTTTTCAATATTTATATGATCATACTACAAATGTTTATATTAATATGCTTACAGTTAAATAGTTTATACAATTTCAATTTGTTTTCATTGAAATTTTTCTATTGCCTTTATAATAGGTCAATTTATCCCTAAAGTCAATAGGTCATTATGCCATAATCTTGTAAAAGGAGGCGTCTATGTCACGTTTGAAAGAACTGCGCCGCGAGCGGGGCTACACGCAGATAAAGATGCAGCATCTCACAGGTATTGATCAAAGTGATTATTCCAAGATTGAAAATGGTAAACGCTACTATACTTTCGAGCAATGCCGCCGGATTGCTCTGGCTCTTAATACAAGTATGGATTATCTGGCCGGGCTTACAGATGTTAAGGATGCTTACCCGCGGAAACCTTCGAACTCTTCCGCGGGGGCTGCATCAGCAAATCAAAATTCATAAATCAATGCTCACAGTAAGCAAAGAACCTATGAATGTATTTATTATACATTCATAGGTTCTTTCATTTCGCCCACCCGCGGTGGACTTTTTATTTTCTACTGTCTTTCATACGTCCCATCAAACCGCACATTCAACCCACCGAATTCTCCTTTCAGCGTTTCTGCATATATTTTCCCATCAATTACCACCAGTTTCAACTCCGCATAAATTTCTCCATCTGCGTCATCCTCTGTATATAAATACTGCTGGGAGTTGATCTGTGTCAATGGACCATCTATATCTCCTGTATTAACACTCCATGATGAGCCGCCCTTTACAGAGTATGTTCCGTCCTCTGACTTTTCAAATGTGAGATAAGCTGACGAGTCCTCTCTGGTATATGTTCCGGGAACAATTACATCTGATGTAGCATTCTTTTCCGGTTCTGTTATTTCAGAATCAGTGTCTGTTACATCATCATCTGTATCAGCTCTGTTCAAATCATCTTTATGGAATTGAATCGTATAATCTTCATAGGAAAACATCCATTCTCTCATCTGCTTTGACGGAGTATCATATAAGTCTGCAGTGTTTGTATAATAATGACAGATGCCATCTTTAAGAAATGCACATTCAAGCTCCCCTGTTTCACTTAAGGAAACCGCTGCCTCCATAATTGTGTACATTCCCGGCATACCGCCTTTCATAAAATACCTGTCGTCCAGATAACTGACATCATCGCTGATAGAATACAGGCATTCTTTAACATAAGAATACTGTGTTCCCAGAAGTTCTTTCAGCATTTTATCGACTTTTTTATTTTCCAGCAGAAGCTGTGGTGATTCCTGGTTTTCATATGCCTGCTCTAATCCGGGCCACTTTTCCTGCTTTGCATTCCAGACAGCTGCACCGATGGCAAATACACAGACAATTCCACAAAGCTCTCCTATCTTTCTCTTGTTTCTGCTTAGCACGCCCCATGGTTTCTCATAGGTCGCCAGCATTTTTTTCAGTTCTTCTACTGAATGAAATCGTCTTTTGGAATCTACCTGAATACAGCGATTGATCACCGGCAAGAGGCGTCCTTTATATACTGTTTTATGATTCTCCAGTATTTTTCCCGTGAGCATTTCATGCATCATAACGCCAACGGAATAAATATCACTGGTAATTCCCGTCTGCCCGTATCCGTAATGTTCCGGAGATGCATACTCTTTCGTTCCGAGCAATACAGTGTCCTGGTTTTTTGTATCTTTGTAACTGCGCACTGTGTCAAAGTCAATCAGTTTCACGCTTCCATCGCTTCGAAGCATCACATTGCCTGGCTTTATGTCTCTGTGAATCAGTGGCGGATTCTGGCTGTGAAGTTTTTCCAGACCATCACACACCTCTTTTATAATAGAAAGCACTTCTTTTTCTGTAAAAATCCCTTCCATCTGTATATATTCGGCAAGCGTCTCACCATCTATAAGTTCTTCTACGACATATGTATTCCCGTCACAGAAAAAAGCGTCATATACTGCTTCAAGATTCTTATGATGAATCTCCTTCAGCCGTCGGTAAAGCTCTTCTAAATTTCGGTTATAGTAAGTTTTTACCACACATACTGTCTGCCTGGGAGTATAAAAAAATCTTTCTACTTTACTTTTCTCTGATTCCTCAATCACATCCAAGGATTGATACCTGGAAAAGAAAAACTGTTTCTCCAATGATTCCATATCACAGTCACATCATTTCACTTTTTTTCTTTATCAAGAAGACTCATTTTCAGACCATGCTTTTTCAGAAGTTCCTCTGTCTGGTAAACGTCCAGATGATTTCTGATTGCAAACTCTATAATGGCATCTTCCTCCCGTCTGGGATAAAGTTCTTTGTTTCCGGACGCCTTCAATAAAAGGTTGGTTTCTTCCAGTGTAGCATTTAATACAAACGCTGCCTTAATCGCGGTTTCTTTCGATGGAAGCTTTGTCCCATTACGCATATAGTAGGCAAAGGACTTTCCGATTGCACTGTTCATATAAATATCACTTATTTTAACGCCTTTTTCCTCACATAGTTCATTAAAATATTCTGTGAAATTAAGCTTCTGATCCTGATTTTGGTCTATCCAGTTTTCAAGCTGTGTACTGTCAGTTACGCTTTCCAGCTCATTTTCTAATTCTTCTGTTGTCTTTGTCTTTTTCTCTTCTATTTTCATCTTTTAACCATGCCGCTCTCTGGCTTACATTTGCCTGATTTAATCAAATCAGCTCTTTACTTTATTACAATTTATTGCAAAATTCGACTGACTGTTTATTACCCTTCCAGTACATCCTCAATCGCTTCTGCCGCATCTTCCAAAGCGTCCAGTGCCTCGATCAGAACATCCACATTTCTGCTGCCGCTTTCTTCCTCCTCGTATTCATCGATAAGCTCTGCAAACTGATTTTTCAGTTCTTCCATGTTTTCGTACAGTTCATTTAATTTTTCTTTTCTCTCAGTTGCTGAAGACAGATTTACAATTTTAGACATATGAAATACCTCTGTTTTTTATATTTATTTCCGCTTTTTCTGCATTTGCAATTCAGATTTTATGCATTACTTTACGGTACCGACATAAACTTCTGATTTTTCTATCTGAAAAAATTATAGCATCATTGTATTTCTATGTCTATGTTTCTCTTATACGTTTTGACTATATTTTGTCTTCCGTAATTGCAGTTCTTGTTCTAAGTTTTCGAGCAGTTGATCTAATATCCGGATTACTTCCATCAACTGTTCCTTTTCCAGATTATCATAATATACTCCTGCCAACACAGACACCGGTTGTTTGACAAGTTCCCATATCTGTTCAGCCCATTTTCTGGTAATGATATCTTCTTCCGGCGTTCTTTCAAGGTTATATCTGCTGCCCGTAAAACGAGATTATCACTGTACCCGCTTACGATTCCCGCCAGAGTTTTCATACTGCATGGAATCACGATCATTCCCATCGTACGGCAGCTTCCACTCGCCGGACCTGCACCGATGTTATAGTTATCATGTACCTCGTCCGCAAGAGCACTGTCCAAAAGACTGTTACATCACAGAAACATTGCAGAATAATCTTCTATGATATAAAAAGCTCCCCTCAGTATCACAAATAATAATCACTGAGAGGAGCCGTAATTTCAGAACAGCAGAGCTGTTTTCTTATTAAGATATCTTCTTAGATTAAGAATTTTCTTTCCCAATCTTAACTTTACAATGTTTCCGATAACAGGCAATGCCATAATTTACAATATTCTTCATCCCGTCACTCTTTAACCTTGCAGCATACTGACGTTGTTCAATCTGTTTCAGAGCTTCTGTACAAGCTGCCTCCATTCTATCTTCCTGAGCATATTTCATCTCGATCACCACTCCGACACGATTCTCCGGAACTTCCAGTAAAATATCACAATAACCTTCACCAGATTCTATATTCGACCAGACAGCCCAGTTCTCCATATGACTTAGCAACCCCAGCAAAACTCCATGATAAAAATTTTCTTTTCTTCCCTTAACTGCCGTATCCCGAATACTGATTGTATTCCATAAATAGTCGTTAAACAAATCTTCTATCGTTTCTGCATCTCCATCTGGAAAAGCCATGCATAATTTATCAAGTTTCTTTACATCCTCAGATGACTTTTCCTGAAACCATTCCCTGATCTGAAGTTCAAACAATTCTTTAATTTCTCTGTTAGGAATTGCCAGACGTAACTTTCTGCTGTCTATTCTTTCACGTTGTGTTAAATACCCTGTTGTAAAAAGTATACTCCAAAGATTCTCAATGGATTTATCCAGTTCATTATATGTCAGTTCCTGTTTTATTTCTTTTATAACCGTTTCTCCCGAAATCAGGTTTTCGATTTCATCTCTCGTCTGTTTATTCGCTTTATCTATAAAACGACTCACAATGCTGTTGCTGCTGGTATTAGACCAGAAATCTTCTGGTATCGCATCAGGATCTGCACATAAATTTCTGCAATAACTGATCACGTCCCAGGGACAATACACTGCTTTCTTTCCAAACTGATAACCATCATACCATTCCCTGATTGTTTCATGGTAGTCAGAAAGCCCAAAATATTTCAGCATTTCTGCGACCTCATCATCTGTAAATCCAAAGAACTCATCAAACTGTACACTCGTAATCGAAAAAACATTAAAATTATTTAATCCTGTAAAAATGCTTTCCTTCGCAATTCTCAGGCATCCCGTAAGTACTGCAAAAAACAGGCTTGAATTTGTCTTCAAAACATTTCCAAACATGTTTCTGATCAAAGATACCATCTCGTCATAATATCCATACTGGAACGCTTTATCTAATGGCACATCATACTCATCAATCAAAAGAACCGCTTTTTTTCCATAATGTTTCTCCAGTAATACAGTTAATATAAGCAGCGCCTTCTCCATTGTGGCATCAGACATTTTGAAATCGCCATGATCATCAACGACAGTCAATGCTTTATAAGAGTTTTTTTCTTCCTCTGTAAGGCGGCTGCTCTCTGCCAGAGCACTAAGTCTCCACGCCTCCATTCCCAGAGTATTCTTCAGCGATTTCCGGGCTGACTCAAAATTTAATCCCTCCACATTCTTCAATGTAAGCGAAATTACCGGAAACTTTCCCATATATTCTTCACACAGTTCTTTTTCACGGGATACCTTCAGTCCATTAAACAGCGATTTATCACATCCGATTTCCAGAAATGACTGCAGCATATTCATATTCAGAGATTTTCCAAAACGACGAGGACGTGTAAACAGATTCACTTCTCCCCAGTTATGAAGAAGTTCTGTTATCATTTCTGTTTTATCCACATAGTAAAAATTATGACGGATTATTTTTTCAAAACTATCTATTCCAATTGGCAGTTTCTTTCTGTTCCGCATATTTTTCATCCTCCTTCATTACCAGATTTTGCAAGTCAAACGGATATTCGCAATCCGCATTCGGTTAAAAAATTCCCCGAAAAACAGCTTCCCTGATTTTAGATAATGATAACATGAAACATTTGTAACGTAAAGCAGGAGTTACTGCCACTTCGAGCCCGACTAAGTCAGAAATAATAACAGCAATTTTTATTTCAGACAGGAATTATTTATGCTAAAATATACCTAATTATAACAATTCCGACGTAATTCCCTAAGCATAACAAAACAGCAGCCATTGTGGTACTGTTTAGAGTATCTCACAATGACTGCCTATCTGATATCACAATTTCATTTGTTATTTCTTATACCAGAATTTCTTACATTTCACAAGTACCTTTCCATCCGGAGCATCTGCCATCCTTCCGATTTTGAACCTGTAATTTTTTGTCTTTCCGGCCGGAATATTTACATTGTAGGTTTTGGTCGGTGTTGCAGTTTCATCCAGTGGTATCTCAAAATACATCGTTACCTTTGTAATCGTATAACTGGAAGTGTTCTGCATACGGGCAGTTATATACAGCTCTCCTGTATTCGGATTGTACTCATATCCCTTGTAGCTGACTTTGAGCTGGTTTAGCTTAGGTGTAGCTGACTTATACCAGAACGATAAGCATTTTACCTTCGGCGCTTTATATGGCTGCTGAGTCATTTTTCCAATATAAACCGTCTTATTCACTGTCTTTCCGGGATTGATCGTTACACTGAAGGTCTGGGTTATGGTTCCATCCTCCATAATAGGTATCTCATATCCCATCTTCACTTTTGTAATCGTGTAACTCGAAGTATTTTTCAGACTCAGCTTCAGATATAACTTTGCTGTATCATTGTCATATTCGAATCCTCTGTAGGTTACTTTAAGCTGTTTGACAGTTGGCTTGGCAGCAGCCGATGCTACCCTTGGGAAAAATAAAAGTGCTGCAACTGCCGCCAGAAGAAAAAATACCAGATAACTTCTACATTTTCCTGCAAATCGATTTTTCATACTCATAAAAATCTCCTCCTCTCTTGATGTGCCATTATAGTTTCAGGCAAATATCAGGAAATACTTTTGATACACCTGATATTTTTTTCAGATTTATTATATATTTACAATACAATATCAGGAAGAAATTTTCTATTAACTATTGGTTAGTTTTTTATAAGCGCCATTACAGTCATCTATAACTTTGATTGTAATTGACCTAAAAAGAAGCAGATCTCCGTTTCTGAACTCAGAAATGAAAATCTGCCAGCTTAACTTATGATACTAACGGCAGTACGTAAGTCACCCAGAACCATGACATAGGCATGATCAGCACCATCGCCGGTATCATGTCCGCAGTTGGGAAGTTCTTCAGCTTCACCATACGAAAACCGGTTGCAAGCATCAGAAACCCGCCACAGGCTTTAAAGTCATTGATCATGCCCGGTGTAGTCAGCGGGAAAATCGCCGTTGCTGCAAAGAACAGGATCAGGAAAATGATCACCTGCGGAATGGCGATCATACACACTACCATTCCCAGGCTGCAGGCAAAAATAGCTGCTGTAAATAAATCCAGAATAGATTTGGAGATCAGCACTGAATGATCCCCGTTCATTCCGGATACGATAGAGCCATAGATTCCTGTTCCGCTTGCACAGAATAATACGATGATCGTCACCAGTGTATTCATAAACTCATCCTCAGAAAGCTCTGAATTTGAATTCTTGATAAATTTGCCGATCACACGCTGCATAACACCGGCACCGGCATTGATCCTTTCTCCAAGATGAATCGCAAGTCCGATTCCCGTACCGATCACAACAGAAAAAATAACCGCCGGCATATTTTCCATCAGACCGATGGTGCTGATTCCCATTCCCATAGAGCATACCCCGAATACAAGAGTAATATCCTCTTTGAATTTCGGACTTAATTTGTGCCCCACAAGAGCCCCTAGGATTCCGCCGATAACTATGGATAATGCATTGATAATTATTCCAATAGGCATAACTTTTTTCTCTCCTCCAGACAAACTCAGACAGATGTCACATTCTCAACACTGCCAAAAAATCAGTATATAACAAACTATAATTTTTCGCAATGTCAAAAATTCTTTACCTTTATTATAAAAGAATCCGACGTTACTGTTCACACACCACTATCCCGAGACATACAAGCCAAAATTCCATTGCCGCAGGCAATCTGGAATGAATTTTGGCTACGTTACTGTGAACGGAGTGAACAGTAACAATCCGACATCTGTCAACTATAACAATTCTACAAAAAAGACAGATTTCTCTTTTTTAAAAATCTGTCTTTTTTGCAAATATTTTTACATTATTCACTTTTTTCACGCTCTGCCCGAGCTAACTATCTATAAAAATATTCTGTCTATCATTTATCTCAGATCAGCTTAACAATATCATTATACATAACAAATACCATCAGCGCCATCAACAGCATCAGCCCTGCGAAATGGATGCCGCCCTCCACCTGTCTGTTAATCGGTTTTCTGCGGATTGCCTCTATGACAAGGAATACCAGCCGTCCACCGTCCAGTGCCGGAAACGGAAGGAGGTTCATAACTCCAAGGTTTGCAGAGAGCAGAACTGCCAGATTAAGCATATTCATCCACAGGATCATGGTTCCTTCGCTTTTGCTTTCCTCATACGTAGTTCCGATTGCATCCACAATTCCGACCGGACCACTCAGATCTTTCATTCCAAGCTTTCCGCTGACCAGCTCTTTCAGGCTGAGAATCGTTGTACGTACCATATATTTTACTTCTACGGCACCATATTTAACTACATCCAGCCCTTTTGCTTTTTCAGAATACATATTGTAGGTAAATCCTGATTCTGCGGTACGGTATTCTTTTGGTGTAACCGTAATATCATATTCCTGTCCGTCCCTGGAATAGGTAAGTTTTACAGACTTTTCTGTCAGCGGATTCTCCTGAATATATTTCTGGTAATCTGCTGTATTTGTAATCTTCACTCCATTAATGGATGTGATCACATCTCCCTGCTGAATCCCTGCTTCCTGCAACGGCATTCCATCCATTACAGATTCCACTGTCATGGCAGAAGTATCATCCCCGTTGAAATTGCACCCCAGAAGGTATCTCACATTTGTATCCGACTTATAGGAAATGTCCATCTTCTTTCCGTCACGCTTAACAGTCAGGTTAATGGTATCTCCCTCTTTCAGCTGGTTCAGATAGGAATATACATAGAGATCTTTTCCCAGATCAATGTGATATCCCTGATAACTGGTAATAATATCTCCCTCTTTCAGTCCTGCCGCCTCAGCCGCAGAACCTTCCTTTACGGAAAGAACTCTGGATGGTTCATATCCTACAGCACCTACAATGATCACAGACAATACAAATGCCATGATAAAGTTAAATACCGGTCCTGCGGCAACTACAGAAATCCTTCCCCACACAGACGCACTGTTAAAAGTTCCCGGTTCATTCTCTATGTCCGTATCCTCCCCCAGCATGGCACAGGAGCCACCGATAGGAAGAAGTTTCAGTGAATATCTGGTATCTCCTTTCTCAAAACTGAAAAGTCTTGGTCCCATTCCCAGAGAGAATTCTGTGACCACGATCTTATTCAGCTTTGCAAAAAGAAAATGTCCCAGCTCATGAAAGAGAATGATTGCACTGAATATGACAATTGCAATAATAATTTTCAATCTACCACCTGCTTTCAATCCAACGATAAGTTTCTTTCTCAATCTCCAGAATCTGATCCAGGTCCGGATCCTTTACTGCTGTATGTCTGCTCATAGACTGCCCGATAATCTCGTAAATATCCAGAAAGCTGATTTTTTTCTGAAGGAATTTGCGGACTGCCAGCTCATTTGCAGCATTAAAAACGGTTGGCATACTGCCGCCTGCCCTTGCCGCTTCCACCGCCATTGGAAGACCTTTAAAAGTTTTCCTGTCCGGCTCCTCAAAGGTGATCTGCTTCAACATATGAAAATCCAGTCTGTCGCCTTTTAAAAATCTTCTGTCCGGGTAGCATAATGCATACTGTATCGGAAGTCTCATATCCGGTGTTCCAAGCTGTGCCATCACTGCACCGTCCTCGAATTCCACCATAGAGTGGATAATACTCTGCGGCTGAACCACAACCTGAATATGATCCAGATCTACATCAAAAAGCCATCTGGCTTCCATAACTTCCAGACCTTTATTTACCAGAGTTGCAGAATCCACTGTAATCTTCTGTCCCATTACCCAGTTCGGATGCTTCAGCGTATCCTCCAGAGTCACCTTCTCCAGATCTGCTGTTTTCTTTCCGCGGAAAGGACCGCCGGATGCAGTGATGAGCAGTTTATGTATCTGCTCTCTTTTCTCTCCATGAAGTGCCTGGAAAATAGCACTGTGCTCGCTGTCTACAGGCAGGATCTGCACACCGAACTGCTTTGCCAGCGGCATGATCAGATGTCCGGCTGTTACCAGTGTTTCCTTATTTGCCAGAGCAATATCCTTACCTGCAAGGATTGCTTCCATAGTTGGTCTGATTCCTATCATTCCTACGATAGCGGTCACCAGAATGTCTGATTCCTCCATTCTGGCAAGTTCGATAAGACCACCCATCTGGCTTACGATTTTTACATCCAGATCCTGCACACGTACTGCCAGATCTCTGGCTGCCTCTTCTTTCCAGACTGCAACAAGTCTGGGATGAAATTCACGTATCTGCTTCTCCAGCATTTCTACATTGCTGCCTGCTGCAAGCCCAACTACTTCCAGGTCATCATTTGCACGTACCACATCCAGTGTCTGTGTTCCGATCGAACCTGTAGAACCTAAGACTGCTACTTTTTTCATATTGTACCTCATTTCAATACTTATACAACAATTTTATAAAATTACTTCTGACCTGACAGTTCTCATATCAGAAAATACTGTAAACATGTATGTCAGAAGAATATATGCTCTAGATCTCAATCATCACAAGAGAGAGGAAATAAATAACCGGTGCTGTGAAGATCACACTGTCGAATCTGTCAAGGATTCCTCCATGTCCCGGAATTAATTTTCCATAATCTTTAATCCCCTGATTTCTCTTGATTGCAGATGCAGCCAGATCGCCTACCATGGAGATCAGTGCTCCGATTGCACAGATCACAGCATATTCCAGCATCGGTCCCTGAGTGGCTGCTGCATAGATCACACCAAGAAGTGCAGCTCCTGCCACACCACCCACAGCTCCCTCCACAGATTTCTTAGGGCTGAGGACAGGTGCCATTTTATGTTTACCGATCAGCATTCCCACACAATATGCGCAGGTATCACATCCCCATGAGCACAGAAAGATCAGCCATACGTGGAACTTTCCACCGGGAAGCTCTCTGGTAAGATAAATAAACGACAGCATAACTGCCACATACACAATACCAAACAGTGCAGGCATTACCTGCCCTGCCTCATAGGTTGGATAAGTGAACACGTATACAAACATGAGCAGCACAAGTCCGAAAATGATTGCCAGCACTCCATACCTCTCAAAATCAAGCAGCACTGCCAGATAATATAATACTGCGCCTAAATAGCCTGCTGCTGCCAGCAGATTTATCTTCTCATCCTGCACCTTCATTGCTCTGTACAATTCTCTCATTCCAATGAGAGAAACCGCAAGAAGTGTGAAAAACAGCACATAATCACCGCTGATAATAGTGGCAAGCGCAATAATCACAAGCAGGATTCCGCTTAAGAGTCTTGTCTTAAACATTCTTTACTCCTCCTTAACTCCGCCGTATCTTCTGTCTCTTTGATTATATTTCTCAATAGCCTTAATCAGCTCTGCTTTATTAAAATCCGGCCATGCCACATCTGTGAAATAAAATTCTGTATAAGCCATCTGCCATAACAGAAAATTGGAAAGTCTCAATTCGCCGCTTGTGCGGATCATCAGATCCGGATCAGGGATTCCTGCCGTATCCAGGTAATTGTCAAAAACATGCTCGTCAATTTCTTCCGGCTTTACTTTTCCATCTGCAGCATCCTGAGCAAGTTTGCGGATACCTCTTATGATCTCATCTCTGCTGCCGTAGTTTAATGCGATCTGGAAATAGATTTCATCATATTTCTGAGAATATTGTTCCAGACGTGCAATACTTTCCTGAATATCCTGATCAAATGCCGAAACCTCTCCGATCACCCGGACACGCATTTTGTTCTTATCTGCCAGTTTAATACATTTTTTCAGATAACTTCGGAACAGTTTCATCAGACCGTCCACCTCATCTTTGGAACGTTTCCAGTTCTCTGTGGAAAAAGCATATACAGTCACATATTTAACTCCCAGCTCCTTCATATAGTCACAGACTGTTTCCAGATTTGCACAGCCCTTCACATGTCCGTAGCTTCTGGGCATTCCCTTTGCCTTCGCCCAGCGTCCATTACCATCCAGAATAATGGCAATATGATTTGGTACATTCATACTCTTGTTTCCTTTTCTTATCCTGTTATTCCTTTAACCTTACTGTCTCATCATAATGAACCACAGTTTCCGGTCCATTATCTCATTCAGATAAAAAGAGAGCCCGCATTCATGGAGCTCTCCTTTTCGTTTCCCTTATACGGTCATGATTTCTTTGCTCTTTGCATCCACTGCCGCATCAACTTCTTTGATATATTTATCTGTGCTCTTCTGGATTTTCTCCTCAAGTTCTTTGATCTCATCCTCAGATACATCCTGTTTTGCAAGTTTCTTAAATGCATCATTTGCATCACGACGAATGTTGCGGACTGCTACTTTGGCTGCTTCGCCTTTTTTCTTGACATCTTTAACCAGTTCCTTACGGCGTTCCTCTGTAAGTTCCGGGAATACAAGGCGAATTACTTTACCATCGTTGCTTGGATTTAATCCAAGGTCAGAGGTAAGGATTGCTTTCTCAATTCCTTTGATCAGGCTGCTTTCCCATGGCTGGATCTGGATCATACGAGCTTCCGGGACAGTGATATTTGCCACCTGCTGAAGAGGTGTCGGAGCTCCGTAATAATCTACGGCGAGTTTGTCAAGGATATGCGGGTTCGCACGTCCTGCACGAATTGTAACCAGTTCGCTCTCAAGGCTTGCCAGTGTCTTTTTCATCTTCTCTTCATATTTCTGAATTCTCTCATCCATTAGGTTCGTCTCCCTCTTTTTATAGTTTTTATATTACACTTTCTCTGTAAACTGACTTATAAGCCTTACTTATACAGTAACCTTAGTTCCGACAAATTTGCCATGTACTGCATTGATGATGCTGTCTTTTTCATCCAGTGCAAATACCAGCATCGGCATCTTCTGTTCCATACACATGATCGATGCTGTCAGATCCATAGCTGCCAGTTTCTTTGCAACTACTTCTTCAATGGAAATTTCATCATATTTTACTGCATTCGGGTTTGTCTTCGGATCACTGTCATAAATTCCGTCAACAGCTTTTGCAAGAAGGATTGCTTCTGCTTCGATCTCTACTGCGCGAAGTACAGTAGCTGTATCTGTGGAGAAGTAAGGATGTCCTGTACCGCCTGCAAAGAATACGATCTTGCCCTGTGCAAAGCTTGCTTCCACTGCATCCTTAGAGTAAAGGCTTGTAAATGCACCGCATACAAATGGTGTAAAGATTTCTGTCTTTAATCCAAGGTATCTGCAGATATCAGATACATAAATACAGTTCATAACTGTTGCAAGCATACCAATCTGATCAGCCTTATTCCTGTCGATAGTCTCACTGGTGCGTCCTCTCCAGAAATTACCTCCACCGATCACGATGCCGATTTCCAGTCCTTCCTCAGCAATTGTCCTGATCTGCTTTGCAACTTCAATAACAGTCGCCTCGTCAAATCCGGTCTTCTTCTCACCGGCAAGGGCTTCGCCGCTTAATTTTAATAATACACGTTTCATAGTAACTGTCTCCTGAAATTAATTTTATCGCAGGTAACAGATGATCGGAATACCTCCTCTGTTACATTCGTAGTTCTATTCTACCATATTCCGGCAACAATTTCATTACCATTTTCATCAACTGTTGTAGAAACTGTGAAATTGCTGTAATAATGGAATCCTGTTTTACCTGTCTCAGGATCATCCTCATAGCTGCTGCCCTGTGGAGAACCGCATGCGCCTTCCAGTGCATCCAGAGACTGACCGATATACTGTTCTGCTGTGGAAATCATATCGCCGCCATTTCCCGGATCATCGTTACTGCCCGGATCATCATTAGTACCCGGATCGTCTGAGTTTCCCCCATTGCCCGGATCATCTGAATTATCCCCGGTTCCATTGCCACTGTTATTATTCTGATCAGAACTGTTGTTACTATCTGTGGAATCAGAATTATCTGCAGAATTCTTATCACTGTCGTCTGTGGAATCTGATTCTGACTCACTGTCATCTGTAATGCCAAGACGTTCCTTTACCGCATCAAGCGTGGATACTTCTTTTGTTGATGTACCTGTCAGATATTTTGCATATGGGATCGCATCATCATCTGTGCCATCCATACATAACGTAATCTGCGAAATTGTTCCAAGCGGAATATCGCGGAAAAAGCATTCATTCTTGTCCTCATCAGTATATGCAATACGGATATCATAGGAAGCTATACTCTTGTTGGATGTTGTCTGTGTATTTGCAGTCTGCATATAATACAGTGCCTTGTCCTTATCTGTCAGAGTAAACATTCCATTGATGAGATCATCTCCCCATCCTCCATCCTCGTCTGCATCATAATCCTCACTGTCTTCATCCACATGAGTCCGGATATAGAGTGACTGGATGTCATCCCCTGTATTATTTACAAACACAATCTTAGATGCTGTGGAAGTTTTCTCCCCCATTACATTCTTTATGTCTTCATCTGCTGTCTGCTGCATATCCACCATATCGGCTGCCTTGGTTACTTCAGGAGTCGGGGTAGCTGTTACCTCTACAGGTGCTGTCTCTGTTGTCTTTTTCTTACCACATCCGGCAGCTGCCACTGTCATTACTAACAGACCTGCCAGTATTAAATAACGTTTCTTCATAATATATTCCCTCCTGCTATATGGAATATCTTTTTCTTTTTAACAATGTCATTTTTTCAATTCCCTATTATTGCAGAGTATCGAAAACTTGTCAACTAAGCCTCTGCCGATTTCATACAATTTTAAGACTTTCAGGTTTTTAAAGTTTCTGCCTGCGGACGCATTCTTATGAAAAAATCACATTTTTCCTACTTCATATTATGATGTCAGGATTAAAAAGTATCTGACCCTGATATCATATTATTGCACACAAGGAAACACGCACTGTAATCAGCAGATACTCACCAGAAAGGACTGCCATGTTACTCTGGCAGTCCTTTCTTATCTCTTTCGGATCATATTTAACATATTTTTATTCTGCAAGCTTCATCAGAAGTTCCACACATTCTTCCTCTGATAAAGCCGACATATTCAGACAGATATCATAGTTTTCCATTTTTTCTGAAAGCAAAACTGCATTATCAATATAGATTCTTAACCTTAAAGTCACGCTCTGCTTCTCTTCTCTGGTCTTTCTTTGCAATATCCTGTCTCTTATCGTAGAGTTTCTTGCCTCGGGCCATACCGATTTCTACCTTTACCAGGCTATCTTTGAAGTAAACTTTCAGAGGTACTAAAGTTAACCCTTTTTCTTTGAGCTTTGCTTCAATCTTATTGATCTCATATCTGTGAAGCAGAAGCTTACGGATTCTCAGCGGGTCTTTGTTGAAAATATTTCCTTTTTCATAAGGGCTGATATGCATTCCGTAGATGTAAACCTCTCCGTTTTCCACACGTATAAAGGATTCCTTAATACTACACTTACCCATGCGCAGGGATTTTACCTCTGTTCCTGCAAGGGCAATGCCGGCTTCATAAGTATCTTCTATAAAATAGTCGTGAAATGCCTTTTTATTATTGGCAATCAGCTTCATTCCTTTTTTCTTTGCCATAATATCCTCCAAGCCATTTTTATTTAACTCTCTTCTTCATCATCAAATACCAGAAGAACATTTGAAAGTGTATCCGTACATTTTTATTTAATTCTCTTCTTCATCGTCCCGGATATCAGAAATCAGCTCAAAGTCTACAGTCTTGAGCATCTTATCTGCATCTGCCACGCGGACACGAACCTTATCTCCCAGCTTGTACACTTTCTTTGTCATCTCACCGCGAAGTTCATAGCTCTCCTGGTCAAAAACATAGTAGTCATCACGCAACGTGTTGACATGAACCAGTCCCTCTACAGTATTCGGAAGTTCCACATAAAGCCCCCATCCGGTAACACCTGAGATAATTCCCTCGAACTCTTCTCCCAGATGGTAGGACATGTATTCTGCTTTCTTCAGCTTGTCTGATTCACGCTCTGCCTCATCTGCGCGGCGTTCGCATACACTGGACTGCCTCGCAACTTCATCAAGGATTTCAGCATAGTGTTCGGTTCTGCCTTCACGCATTAGTCTGCCTCGTAAGTTATCTTTAATGATCCTGTGGATCTGCAGATCAGGATATCTTCTGATCGGAGATGTGAAATGGCAGTAATATTTTGCCGCCAGTCCAAAGTGACCGCTGCATTCTGTTGTATATTTCGCCTGTTTCATGGAACGCAGCACCAGACGGCTGATCATTGCTTCATTCGGAAGCCCTTCGATACTTTCGATGATCTGCTGGATTTCTTTTGGCGTGATTTCTTCTTTTGCTTTCTGAATCTTCACACCCTGATTGTGAAGTAATGTCAGAAGACTCTCCACTTTCTCCGGATCCGGGTTATCATGGGTTCTGTATACAAACGGAATCTCTTCTGTGCAGTATTCCTGTGCCACAGTCTCATTTGCCATCAGCATGAAATCTTCAATGATTTTGGTTGCCACATTTGCTTCATATGGCTTAACATCGATTGCTTTTCCTGCTGCATTGAGAATAATCTTGCTCTCCGGGAAATCAAAGTCAATGGAACCTCTGTGATGGCGGCTGTTTCGTAAGATTCCGGACAGTTCTTTCATCATAAAGAACATCGGGATAAGTGCATCATACCGTTTCTTTGCTTCTTCGTCTGTGTCCTCAAGAATGTTCTTTACATCAGTATAGCACATTCTCTCATCTACGTTAATCACTGTTTCCGCGATCTGATGGGAAACTACCTTACCCTTTTCGTTAATGTCCATCAGGCAGCTCAACGCCAGTCTGTCCTCTCCCTGATTCAGAGAACAGATTCCATTGGAAAGACGTTCCGGCAGCATTGGCACAACGCGGTCTGCCAGATAAACACTGGTTCCACGTTTCAGTGCTTCCCTGTCCAGAGCACTGTTATACTGTACATAGTTGCTTACATCTGCGATATGGACTCCCAGATGGTAAATGTCCCCCTCTTTTGTCAGGGAAATCGCATCATCCAGGTCTTTGGCATCTTCGCCGTCAATAGTGACTGTCTGCAGATGTCTCAGATCCAGTCTTCCATCTCTGTCTGCATCCAGCACATGATCCGGAACACGCTGAGCCTGCTTCATTACTTTCTCAGGAAATTCACTTGGGATTCCGAAGCTCTTGACGATCGCCAGAATATCTGTACCCGGTGTTCGGATATTTCCCAGATTCTCCTTAATTTTTCCTTCAGGATTCTTATTTCCGGAGCCGTAATCTGTGATCACCGCGATTACTTTATCACCATTTTTAATTCCCGCTGCTTCTTTTCTCGGAATGAAGATATCTTTGGAAAATTTCGGATTATCACTGATCACAAAACCGAAATCCCGATTTAACTGGTAAGTTCCTACAATTTCAGGCATACCACGTTCCAGAACCTTCACAACTACACCTTCCTGGCGTTTTCCCTCTTTTTTGTCATCTCTGATGATGATCCTTACTTTATCCTGATGCATGGCTGTTCCTGTATCACTTTCAGGAATAAAGATATCCTCATCCTGTCCTTCGATTTCTACGAAGCCGAAACCTTTGGGATGTCCGATGAATGTTCCCTCAGCCTGGATTCCCTCCGGCTGCTCTTTTTTATTTTTATCTTTTTTATTTTTATCTTTCTTCTTTCTGCCATACTCTGATCCGTATTCTTCTCTTCGGTCATCGTAATAACGGTCATCTTTTTTCTTTTTCCATTTTCCTTTGACCTTTTCATATCTGCCCTTGCGGTCTACAGATACCTTTCCTTCCTCGCAAAGTTCGTCCAGAACATCATACAGCTCTCTTTTCTCTTCTTTTGAAAGTCTCAGAAGAGAAGAAATCTCGCGGAGTCTCATTGGCTGATAAATAGGATCTCCCATCAGTTCCAGGATAAACTTTTTTCTTCTGTCCATATCTTTTTTACTCATATTACTCCTCACAGCCTCCGCAGAGGACTTTTATCTGATTCAGCTCTTTATGACACAAAAAACACTCTTGCACATAACAAGAGTGTTTCAAATTTCTTTTCTGATTAACCAAGCATATTTAATGCTACAGAAATTACAAAAAATAAAATTCCCATAATAGTGGTTGCCTTAACAAGTCCGCCCTCCATGGAACGACCTTTGTTCTTACCCCAGTATGTTTCTGCTGCTCCGGCGATAGCACCAAGTCCCTGCTGCTTACCTTCCTGCATAAGAACTACTACTGTAAGAGCGATGCAATCTATTATGAAAATGACACTCAGAATGATCTTAATAATCTGCACTTCGTTACACCTCCTAATCAACTGAGTTTCATTGTAACATAGCCGGATGGGGATTTCAACCACAATTCAGAGTTTTTGTCAGGTTTCTTAACAATTTTTTTCATTTTCTTTAAAAGGATTTTCATACACTGCCAGTTCTCCCAAGGCCTCATGGATACGAAGAAGCTGGTTATATTTGGCATTTCGGTCCGAACGGCAGGGTGCACCTGTCTTAATCTGGCCGGCACCTGTGGCAACTGCCAGATCTGCGATAAATGAATCTTCCGATTCTCCTGATCTGTGAGAAATTACTGCCCTGTATCCCGATTTCTGTGCCATTTCCACTGCATCCAATGCTTCTGAAAGTGTTCCTATCTGGTTTAATTTTATCAGAATGGCATTTGCCGCTCCCAGTTTGATTCCACATGCAAGACGTTTGATATTCGTAACAAACAGATCATCACCTACAAGCTGTATTTTATCTCCCAGTCTTTTTGTCATCTGTTTCCAGCCTTCCCAGTCATCTTCCTCAAGTCCATCTTCAATGGAAACAATCGGGAACTTCTCTGTAAGTTTTTCATAATATTCTATCATCTCGCCGGAATCCCTGAGAACTTCTTCCCCTTTCATTTTTCCTTCTCCGGGGAAAACATAAACGCCTCTTTCTTCATCGTACAGTTCACTTGCCGCAGCATCAATTGCAATGCTGATATCCTTTCCGGGTTCATACCCTGCCTTTTTTACTGCTTCCAGAATCACTTCCAGGACGCTTTCTGAATCGGAAAGATCCGGTGCGAAACCTCCCTCATCCCCGACTGCTGTTGACAGACCTTTTTGTTTCAGGATAATTCTGAGAAACTGATATACTTCCGCACACATTCGGATCGCCTGCTCCATATTTTCCGCTCCCGTCGGCATGATCATGAATTCCTGTAAATCCACCGTATTGTCAGCGTGACGTCCCCCATTTAAGATATTCATCATCGGTACAGGCATCTGTCTGGTATGGCAGCCGCCAAGATACTGATATAAAGGAACGCGAAGAGCTGCTGCTGCCGCCCTTGCTACTGCCAGGGATACTCCCAGTGCCGCATTTGCCCCTACATTACTTTTATTGTCTGTGCCGTCTGTTTCTATGATTTTTTTATCAATATAGGACTGATTCAGAGCATTTTCTCCAAGAATTGCTTCTGCCAGCTTTGTATTTACATTCTCCACTGCTTTGCGGACACCAAGTCCGGTGTAGCAGCCTTTTTCTCCGTCACGAAGCTCCACTGCCTCGAACTTTCCTGTGGAAGCTCCCGAAGGGACGATTGCCCTTCCCGTATATCCATTTATCCCGATCACACCTTCTCCTACTGTTACTTCTACTTCCACTGTAGGATTTCCTCTGGAATCAAGTACCTGTCTTGCATGAACCCTTCTTACAGGCAGATAACGTAACATATTAGAACCTCCTGATCATTTTAATAAACCGGTAACTGTTCCATATTTTCACAGTTACAGTTAAACCTCAAGTCAAAATACGTCACTGAGAACGGCGTGAACAGTAACGTAATTTGACTTGTATATCTTTACAATCATATTTTTACCCAATATGCTTCCGGCTATGCATTGTCTATATCCATTATTATTTTCAGAATATTTTATCAATACAAATAATTTTAATATTATCTTTTAAATATTTTTGCAAATTTTCTATTTTTATTCTTGACATTTCATCCTTTATCTGTTATATTAAGTTCATAAAACAAAAGGGATTACGAAAAACAAAAAAGTAAAGGAGTGAGACCACCGAAAACATAATCTTTTGTTCATAATTTAAGAAAGCGAGGTACAGACCACCAGAATAGCAAAGTTTCAAATTCATGACTTATAAGAAAGGCAGGTACGGACCACCAAGAACTTAATCTTTTAAATCCAACTAAGTTTTATAAGTAGTTCCTATCAAACAAGGAAGGTACAGTCCAATGGAAACCTAACGATTTATCTTATTTTGAACGTAACAGTTAAACATTCTAAAGAAGGTACGGTCCAATGGAAATTTAATGATTTACCTTATTTTTAAAGTGACATTCAATCAAAATAAGGAAGGTACAGTCCAATGAAACGTTAACGATTTACCCTATTATAAAACGTAACCGTTCATTTACATGAAGAAGGTACAGTCCAATGAAAACTTAACGATTTACCCTATGAAACTATAAAAGGAAGGTACAGACCAATGGGACAGTAAGTTGAACCGTTAATTTCATAATTCAAATTCATACAATTTCATAATTTATTTTACAGAAAGTGAGGTATCATCCCTTGGATACAGAATCTTAACAGGAGCCACGATGAAATATAAATCTGTGGCTCTTTTATTTGTCATTCAGCTTCTATAGTTCCCCTCTTTCTCATATATTAAACTAATATCATTCCGTTCTGAGGTTAATACTCTCTATGCATCTCAAATACATATCTTCCACTCGGATTTTCTCTTCCAGATTTACCAAGATTTTTCTTCTTTTCTGTGCTTGTGCATTTATAGGTTCCTCTATAGGAAAAATCGTATCGCACAACACTGCCAGACAGACTGCTGCTTCTGCCCAAAGTTCCAACTGGGGACTCAGTTTTCAGGAAGAAGGCAAACGTCCTGTTGGAAATGCAACGATAGAAGAACTGGCTCAGTACAATGCCTTTTTTGCTGAAGATACCGAAGAAAAGAAAATCTATCTCACCTTTGACGCAGGCTTTGAAAATGGAAATACTCCTGCTATTTTGGATGCACTGAAAAAACATCAGGCACCTGCTACATTTTTTGTGGTTGGAAATTTCATTTCGGAAAACAAAGATCTGATCAAACGAATGGAAACGGAAGGGCATATTGTCGGCAATCATACTATGACGCACCCGGATATGTCAAAAATTTCCACAAAAGAATCTTTTCAGAAAGAATTATCCGATGTAGAAAAAATTTACAGGGAAATTACAGGAAAAGAAATGACAAAATTTTACCGCCCCCCACAGGGCATCTACAGTACACAGAATCTGTCTATGGCCAGAGAACTGGGATACCACACATTTTTCTGGAGCCTTGCCTATGTAGACTGGTACCAGGATAACCAGCCAGATCCGCAGGAAGCTATTGCAAAACTGACGAAACGGATTCATCCGGGAGCTATTGTACTGCTGCACAGCACCTCTTCCACTAATGCGCAGATTCTGGATGAACTGTTGGATAAATGGGAAGAGATGGGATATTCCTTTCATTCTCTGAATGAATTATGATCATTTAACATTTTCCGATACTGTTCACACACCACTATCCCGCGAGGTGTTTTGGCATGAATATGCCAAAATCCCGAGACATACAAGCCAAAATTCCATTGCCGCAGGCAATCTGGAATGAATTTTGGCTACGTTACTGTGAACGGAGTGAACAGTAACCATTTTCCCATTTACAAAGTCACATACAAAAATGACAGAATTTTGAAATATCTGACACACTTGCAATAAACAAAAATTGATCATTATCTCAAAATGAAACGCACTCCACAGGAATGTCCTAATGGAGTGCGTCTCACTTTGTTTATAAATCAATACTTTAGAGAATATCAAAATTATAACTTTTATACTGCATTTACACTGCTTATTCAGCGTCTGCTGCCTCTGTCTCTTCCGGTTCTTCTGTTGTTTCCGCTTCTTTAGTGTCATCGGAGGCTGCATCAGAATCTTCTGTCTCTGCTGCATCTGCATCCTCAGCTTTCTCTTCGCTGTCCACAACACCACCTTCAACTACCAGGTCATCCGGATTGATGTTGTCACCGTATACAGGTTTCAGAGTTTCTTCGAAATCTTTATGGAAGAACTGTTCATCTGCCAGAGATTTAATCTCATCGTTGATTGCGTTCAGAAGGTCTGTGTTACCCTTCTGTACTGCTGGTGCAATCGTATCAATATCACCAAGAGATTCGATTCCTACAGAGAATCCTTCATTCTGCTGAGCCCATGCAAGTACTTCTGTATTGTCTGTGGAGAATGCATCTCCTCTTCCATCAAGAAGCGCATCGTATGCTTCCTGGTATTCATCAAATTTTACAAGTTCAATATCCGGATAGTTATCTGTGAAATATGTCTCTGCTGTTGTTCCTTTTACAACGATCAGCTTTTTGCCTTCCAGATCTTTTACATCTTTGATCAGCGCATCATCAGGAGAAACAACTCCAAGAGCTACCTTCATATATGGAAGTGCGAAGTCTACTTTCTCCGCTCTGTCATCGGTTACTGTAAAGTTTGCAAGGATCACATCTACTTTTGCAGACTGCAGATATTCTACACGACTTGCTGCCTCTACATAAGTAAATTCTGCATCGTCTTCACTTCCCAGAAGATCTTTTGCAAGTCTTTTGCCAAAGTAAATATCGTATCCCTGAACATCACCGTTTTCATCTACATATCCAAATGGATTCTTGTCACTGAATACACCGATTTTGATCTTTCCGTCTTCTTTGATCTCATCCAGAGTACGGGCCTGTGCAGTGTTTCCACCGTCATCTGCCGCACTTGCAAGAATACTTCCGCCAAGAAGTGTTGTTGCAGCTACACCTGTTGCTAATAAGACTGCTAATATTTTTTTCTTCATGTTCCTTTCCTCCATGTTTTAAAAAAATTTTGATTTTATTATAATTCTTATAACCAACTCTTATGATATCCTGCTATTTCGTGGATATTATCATCCATTTCAGGATTTATAAAATATTCTGTTTTCCTCTATTCTATTTTTTCACTGTTTCATAATGGAAACTGTTCAGGAACTGTTTTGCCCTGTCAGTCTCCGGATTATCAAAGAACTGTTCCGGAGTGTTCTCTTCTACAATGTTTCCCTTATCCATAAAGACCACTCTGTCTGCTACGGAACGGGCAAATTCCATCTCATGAGTGACGATCAGCATGGTCATTCCTGTCTTTGCAAGTTCCAGTACTACCTGAAGTACTTCTCTTACCATCTCAGGATCAAGTGCTGCTGTAATCTCATCCAGAAGCATGATCTCCGGATGCATCAGCATGGCACGTACAATGGCAACTCGCTGTTTCTGACCACCGGAAAGCTGCCTTGGATAATTATCTTTCTTATCCAGAAGACCAACTCTGTCAAGAAGCTGCTCCGCTTCCTTTTTCACTTCTTCTTTATTTCTTTTCTGTACTTTCATTGGTGCCAGAAGAAGATTATTTAAAATTGTCATATTCGGGAAAAGATCATAGCTCTGGAAAACCATTCCTATCTTCTCTCTGACTTTGCTTATATTCTTTTTTTCTTTCTCATAGCTTACACCGTTAAGCTTCAGTACACCGGTGTCAATCTCTTCCAGGCGGTTGATACATCGCAGGAAGGTACTTTTTCCACATCCGGAAGGTCCTACGATCACTACCACTTCTCCCTTTTGCAGAGAGAAGGAAACATCATCCAGAATAGGAACATTGTTTACATATGATTTCTTTAAATGTTCTACTTCTAAAATCGGCTGTCCCATTCATTTATCCTCATTTCTCTATTAATCAGCAAACTTCTTTTCCAGTACTCTGGAGAGTCTGGAGAAGGGAAAACATATGATAAAATACATAAAGAATACTGCACCGTATACCCAGAGGGCCGCTGTCGGATTTGTATAACGTGATGCATCTATGATCTGTTTTCCAACTTTTAACACCTCTACTACTCCGATAAGAGCTACCAGTGATGTGGTCTTGATCATTCGGGTAAGAAGATTCACTGCGGATGGAAGAAGTCTTCTTATAGTCTGCGGAAGGATAATATAAAGATAGACCTGCCATTTGTTTAATCCAAGACCGTATCCGCTGTCATACTGGTGTTTAGGAATGGAGATCAGCGCACTTCGCACCAGATCACCCATTTCAGCAGTTCCCCAGAATGTAAATACAATGACCGCCGCTGTCTCACCGGAAAGATTCATCCCCAGATGCTTGGCCGCTCCGAAATATACCAGGAACAAAAGCACCAGCTGTGGCATGATTCTTACTATTTCAAGGTAAATGCGGCAGATAAACTTAATGATTTTATTTGGGATATTCATTACCATCCCAAGAAGAAATCCAAGGATTATGGAAAATACCATGGAAATCAGTGAAATTCTTATTGTTACCCACAAGCCCTGCCAGAGTCTTAATGAGTTGATTCCCTTAAAAAGAACCTCAATCCCCATATTCTGCATAGCGGACTCTCCTTTCTACAAATGAACAGATAAGTGAGATTGGTAAAAGTATGATCAGATATGCGATTACCAGCATAAACAGGGCTTCATCTGTTTTGTAATAAATTCCGATCAGGTCTTTTGTCACAAACATCAGGTCTGCAAGTGCTACTGCACTGAATACGGAAGTTTCCTTAATAAGAAAGATCGCATTTGCACAGAATGCCGGAATAGAATTGGATACCGCCTGGGGCAGGATAATGTTTGTAAATACCTGACTCTTACTCATTCCAAGGCTTAATGCGGATTCCACCTGAATGGGTGGAACATTGTCCAGGCCGCTTCGGAAGGCTTCTGCCATATAACTGCCTCCGAGAAAGGTCAGTCCTGTGATCGCACACTGTTCTGAACTGAGGACAATCCCTATTTTGGGAAGACCGAAATACAGAAAAAACAACTGGATCAACAATGGTGTATTTCTGGACAGTTCAATGTAACATTCCACGATCTGACGAAGTACAGGAATCCTGAAATACTTAATCATGCTGCAGACAAGCCCAACCACAATGGCAAGCAGCACACCAATCACCGCCATGTGAAGTGTAAGTTTTGCTGCCTCAATATAAAGAGGTGTCTGCTCGCGGATAAACTCAAAATCCATGGTTACTTTATTCTCCTTCTATTATTATGATTTAGAGCATATTTGAAGAACGCTCTGATGTGCCTGTGCCGCTTATTACTTTTCAATCCACTGCTATTTCGGTTAAAGCAGGTAGTTTACTTGATTTAGTTAAAGCGTTACATCTGCACATCTGTGAACTATCATAACATTTCAGGCTTCATCCTGCAAATTTTTCATAAATTGCATCTGCAAGTCTGCTATGTCCCAGTTCATCCAGATGCTCCTGATCGGCTTCTCCCGGTCGGGCAAATTCTGAAGCCGGAAGATAAGAAATATTTCTTCTTCTGGCGATTTTCTCATACACCCGGGGCAGATTCCATGATACTTCGATAGAATTCTTATCGAATTCCGGATCAAAATCCTCTTCCCAGATTCTCTCCCCAAGGTAGATTGGAGATACCAGTAATATTTTGGCATCCGGATTTACAGTGTTGATCTGATCAAGGAGCTGTTCAATCCCCTGTCCGATCACTTCCGGGGTTGCGCTGTATACGCTTTTACAATCGTTGGTGCCAAGCATGAGAACGATAGTGTCTACTGGTCTGTGGCTCTCAAGGATTGCCGGAAGCATTTCTGTTCCTCTTCTTTCTGTACGGAATGGATCATCGAATACGGTGGTTCTTCCACAGAGTCCTTCTTCGATTACTCTGTAGCCTTTTGTTCTTACTTTGTCATCCAGGATGCTGGTCCAGCGGGTACCCCATCCGTATCTCTGATTAGTAGTTCCCGGGATTAAACCGTATGTATTGGAATCACCGAAACATAAGATTTGTTTCATGTCTTGTCACCTTCTTATCTGATATTTTTAATGGGATTTTTGTTTTCCCTATTTCATACTGATTCGATAGGAATACTATACAATCTTTATTTTTGTTTGTCAAGCCCTTTTTTATTTTCTTTTGAAAAAATATATTTGTGTATGGTTAATTAAGTATTAAAGGGGGACGCCTGGAAAGAGTGCTTGTTTTCTGTGCGTCCCTTTATTAACACAAAAAAAGCAGCTACTACACCTGATATAAGATGTAATATCTGCTCTCCTTCGTGCGATATTCTGTTATGAATTATAACACTGTTATTCTTATTTATCCAATACCTGTTCTACCGCATTTTTCCGGTTGCATCTACGGAACAAAACGGAGGTATGTCATTTCACCTGGAATTTCTTTCCAGATCAATTCTGTTTTTTCCTCACGCTTCTAAGAAAATAGCAAATCGACCACGCAATACTCATTCCCGCCGCAATTCCAAACGCAAAAAGAAAAGTGTCCCGTCCATATTCCAATGCCCGAACAGTATTTCCTTCCACAATGCTGTTCATACAATAATAAAGAGTACTTCCGGGAATCAGAGGGATTACGGAAGTAACAAAAAAAGATGTAGATGTTTCTTTACAGATTCTTGCAAGAATTTCTGCATACACATCTGTAACAAAGCCAGCCATCAGCGTCGGAAGAAAAACATTTCCCCAGAATTCTTTTCCCAGAAGGAACACCAGCCAGCTAAGAAATCCGCCAACTGCTGCCAGAGGCAGATATTTCTTTTTTATGTGAAAAAGAATTCCAAATCCCACAGAGCCAATGGCTCCGGTAATTAATTGTATAATGGTTGTTGCGATCAAAGTCCCAGCCTCCCAAATAAAATAATTGCTCCCATAAATCCAAGTGCCAGTGCCGCAGCAAGTAGTAAAGCAGCGATCAGACGGATGATTCCGGAGAGTGTATCGCCAATAAGTACATCCCGGATTGCATTTGTCGACATCAATCCCGGAATCAAAAGCATAATATCACCGATCATAATCTTATCCATGCGAAGGAATGGGTACAGCAAGGTTAATCCACAGATTGCACAGCCTGTAAGAAAAGACGCCACAAACTGAAAAGTCACTTCATTCATGCATACCGGACGAAGATATTGCTGTAATCCCCAGATCAGAACAGCCCCAAGCCCTGCTGCAACAGCATCCGGAATACTTCCACCATAAAAAAAAGCAAAACTGCATGCAGCCAGAAGGCTTCCAAGAAGTTTCCATAGCGGTTTTGTTTTATTTATATTAATTTTATCAAATTCCTTCCGAAGCTCTGCCGCAGGAACAGGATGATTACAGAAACAACGGCTCAGATCATTCAACTGCTCCAGTTTGGTAAAATCATTTCCTCCGCACTCCCTGATCCGTCGGGTCTGTGTCCGCGCTCCTTCTCCCGGAAATTCCATGGTAATAACGATACTGGATGTGATCACAAAAACATTCATCTGCGCAGCACCACAGGCATAACCCATTCGGTTCAGCGTATCCTCCACCCGAAAAATCTCTGCACCGCTGTTTAACAATGCGTCACCCATATCAAGAAAAATATGTAAAAAATCTTTAGATGTCTGCATAGGATTACTCCTTTAATTTTGCAGAAAAGAGTCCGGCATAATATACGCCAGTGTCTTACTTCTGCACTTTTGTATTCTGAAGATAGCTTTAGTATAAGGCTTAATTGCAGTTAATACAACTTCTATTTTATAGCGCTTTCATAAAATAGTTCCAGGTGAACCTCACATGGCTAAAGTCACGTGCTTCCGGACGCTTTAGGCGTCAGACTA
>SAMEA3387469__coassemble_1417_pt1 | contig 19051 bp, 15 predicted proteins | sample SAMEA3387469__metabat2_high_PE_046 | metagenome-assembled genome bin SAMEA3387469 (sample SAMEA3387469) | Felis catus | biome: Faeces | place: United Kingdom | collected 2012
GCATCTGAATAAGATGCAGTAATAATGTTAAATATCAACGATACAGCACACTAGTGTGCCGACAAGTTGATTCTTGAAACAATCTTGCAGGATAAATTTTTTTATTTCAAGGCGGAGGAAGGAGGCGTAGCGGTGGCTACGGCGACCGACGACAACGCGGAAATAAGAAATTTAGACGCAAGATTGTTCTATAGCAATCCTCTAAAATAATGCATCTTAATCCAGTCCATCAGAGTGTGAAATCCTGCGTCAGATATCTTTGCCGTGCGTCAGCACGCCTGCAGATATCTTCCTTGTCTTTCGCACTCTGCTGAACTGTCTTAAATACATTATTTACGAGGATTGCTATAGAAATCAACTTGTTGGCACACTAGCTGTTGTCAGGCATGGAAATATGTGTTAAAATAACCACCGACACTGGTTCGAAACCCTCCCAGTATAAAAAACTAGGCAAAGTAAAAAAATATTGCGGCCGTTTATGAGCTATCATAAGCGGTCTGTTTGCTGATGCTTTTGTTTATTTGAGGGATAAACAAAAGCATTTTTTACTTTGACAGAAAGGAATTAAATGAAAAAAAGAAAAGTAATTATTGATTGTGATCCGGGGATTGATGACAGTCTTGCGATTATGCTTGCACTGAAATCACCGGAGATCGAAGTGATCGGAATCACCATTGTGTGTGGAAATTCACCGGTGGAGATGGGCTTTGGAAATGCAAAGAAAATCCTGAAGCAGATGAATCGTCTGGATGTTCCTGTGTACATTGGGGAAAGCACTCCCTTAAGGCGGGATTACGTGAATGCTCTGGATACTCACGGAGAAGACGGGCTTGGAGAGAGCTTTCTGCCTGAAGTAACCGGTTATCAGCAGCAGATCAGTGCTGTGGATTTTCTGGCTGATGTACTGAAAAAAGAGAAAGTATCCATAATCGAACTGGCACCTATGACCAATCTTGCCAGACTGATCCAGAAGGATAAAGAAGCATTTTCCTGTATTGAGGAAATTGTTTCCATGGGCGGCAGCTTTAAAAGTCATGGAAACTGTTCACCTGTTGCAGAATACAATTACTGGTGTGACCCGGATGGGGCTTCACTGGTATATGAGACACTCCATCAGAATGGCCAGAAAATCCATATGGTCGGGCTGGATGTGACGAGAAAGATTGTGCTCACGCCTGATCTGCTGGAGTATATGTGCCGTCTGAACAAAGAAACAGGGGAATTTGTAAAGAAGATTACGAAATTTTATTTTGATTTTCATTGGGAATGGGAGCATATCATTGGCTGTGTGATCAATGATCCCCTGGCAGTGGCATATTTTATCAATCCGGAACTCTGCAAAGGCTTTGATTCCTATGTACAGATTGAAACAGAGGGGATTTCTCTTGGGCAGTCTGTTGTGGACTCTATGAATTTCTATCGGAAAGCATCGAATGCGAGGGTGCTGACTGAGGTAGATGTGTATGGATTCTTTCAGATGTTTCTTTCAAGGATCCTTGATCAGGAACCGGAAAAACTGGATATTTTACAAGATTTAATACGAGGAGATTTAAAATGAAAACTGAAAAAATAAGTGTACAGAAAATCTGTATGATTGCTTTTGCTATCTGCATTAATTTTGTGGGAGGACAGATTGCTCTATTTCTGAAACTTCCTATTTATCTGGACAGTATTGGAACTGTATTTGTGGCTGCTGTTCTGGGACCCTTTTATGGAATGCTTCCTAATCTGCTCAGCGGCCTGCTGATGGGAATGACTGTAGATATTTATTCCCTGTATTATGCACCGGTAGGAATTCTTCTTGGTTTTGTGACAGGTCTTGTGTACAGAAAATTCCAGCCGAAAAAGTGGCAGATATTTCCGGCTGCTCTTGTGATTACACTTCCATCTACCATAATCAGTTCCTGTATTACGGCATTTTTATTTGGAGGAATCACTTCTTCCGGATCCACTGTTCTTGTACAGCTTCTGGCAAAAACACCTCTTGGAATGGTAGGAAGCTGTTTTGTAGTTCAGTTTATCACAGATTACATTGATAGGGTTCTGTGTATTGCAGTAGCAGCAGTTCTTATTACAGCATTGCGTAAAAGTATGAAGGAGAATTTTGCCTGATGAAAGTCCTGATTACAGGCACAGCATCCGGGATCGGGAAGGGCTGTGCAGAATTTTTCCTGAAAGAAAATCATGAAGTCTATGGATTTGATAAAAATATATCCTCGATCCAACATCCGAAATATACTCATTTCTGTCTGGATATCAGAGACAAAAGCTCTTATCCGGAAATCGGACAGGTAGATATTCTGATCAATAATGCAGGGGTTCAGAATGGCGATGATATTGATGTAAATCTGAAAGGGACGATTTCTGTTACAGAACATTACGGCGTTCATCCAAATATTTATTCTGTTATTATGATCGGATCAGCAAGCGGGCATACAGGGTCTGAATTTCCGGAGTATGCAGCAAGTAAAGGAGGGGTCCTTGCCTATACGAAAAACGTGGCCATGAGGATAGCTCCTTATCAGGCGACATGTAACAGTCTGGATTTCGGTGGGGTTATGACTGAACTGAACCGGCCGGTGATGGAGGATGAAAAGCTCTGGGATCAGATCATGGAACTCACACCTCTGAAACGATGGATGTCTGTGGAAGAGGCAGCAGAGTGGATTTACTTTATGGCGGTAAAAAACCGTTTCTGTACAGGCCAGAACATTCTCATTGACGGTCTGGAGGCCGGAAACTGCAATTTTATCTGGCCATAGAGTGGGTCTGAAAAATCATTCCTGCGATCTACTGTTATTTTGTGCCCGAATATGATAAAATGAGAAAATAATGATAAAGATATCTCAAAGATAGAGAAAGTATTTAACAGGAGGCGCAAAAATTATGGATATCAAAGAACAGATTCATGGATTAACAGAGGAGATGCTTACCAATCTGGGCAGGCTGGTTGCCATTGATTCCCAGCTTGGCACTCCCGCAGAGGGGAAGCCCTTTGGAGAGGGACCTGCCAAAGCACTGGAAGAAGGTCTTAAGATTGCACAGGAGCTTGGATTTAAGACAGTCAATCTGGATAATTACTGTGGTTATGCAGAGATGGGCGAGGGTGATGAAATTGTTGGTATTGCCGGACATCTGGATATCGTACCTGTAGGCGGCGACTGGAGCTATGATCCGTTTAAACTGACACGTGAGGGTGATTATGTTTACGGTCGTGGAACAACAGATGATAAGGGACCTGTTCTGGAAGCTCTTTATGCAATGAAGCTTCTCCGCGATTCAGGTGTGAAGCTGAACAAGAGAGTACGTCTCATTATGGGATGTAATGAGGAAACAGGTTCCAAATGTATGGAACATTATAATGAAGTGGCAGAAGAATTATCCTGCGGCTTTACCCCGGATGCCAGTTTTCCATGTATTCATGGCGAAAAGGGGCTTCTGCAGATGATGGCTTATTCCAAGAACACGAAAATCATCTCTGCAGATGGAGGGTTTGTCTTTAACGCAGTATGCGATTCCTCCACAATAGTTGTTCCTGCCGAAGAGGGACTGAAGGAGAGACTGGAAGTTGTACTTGCAGAGACAAAGCTTCAGGAATATAAGGTAACAGAGGAAAATGGACAGATCAGTATTTATGCAAAGGGAGTTCCGGCACATGCCAGTACTCCGACTCTTGGTGTCAATGCAATAGGTGTTACTTTTGAATGTCTCGAGAAAGCAGGATTTAAGGACGATTTTGTGGAATTCTATAATACACATATCGGCACATCCTGCGATGGTGAAGGCATTGGACTGAAATTTGCAGATGAGTATGGCGAACTTACTCTTTGCAACGGTATGATCAAAACAGAGAATGATGTGATCTCCTGTACAATTGATATCAGAGTACCTGTAACACTGAAATCAGATGAAGTCCGCAGGATGTGTGAGGGCAGACTTGAGGATGAGAATGGACGTATAGAGATCCTGGGAATTGGTGATGCCTTATTCTTCCCAAGAGAATCTCCGCTGGTAAATGCTTTATACAAAGCTTACACAGATGTAACAGGCGATATAGAGAACAAGCCGATGGTGATCGGTGGCGGCACTTATGCAAAATCTCTTAAGAATATCATTGCATTTGGACCTGAGAAACCGGGAATCGATTATCGTATCCATAGTGCAGATGAATTTATCCTCGTATCCGGCATGGAAGAGGCAGTTCTGGTTTATATGGAAGCAATCAAGAATCTTCTGGCAATCTGATGAAAAATGATAGAGCGGTTATTTTTCCAGGACGTTATGGGGAAAACAAAGGGATTTTTGGAGCAGAAATGAGAAAAAGCATATACTCAATTACACAAACTGTTCTGTGTGAAAGTGGTTTCCGTAATGTCTTTTTGAAGGTTGTGATATGAATATGAACTTTCAAGATCAGATACAGCAGATTTTTGGAACAACAGATATTTATGAACTGAAACAAATATCCAAAGATGCCGATAATTACAGATATTGCCAGGCAGTACCATGTTTCCCGTCAGACGATTTACAGTCAGATAAAGCGAGCCTATAATTTTTCTGATGATCCAGATGTGAAAATGCGCATGAATTTCATGAAAAGAGATTAAAATGATGTGCAGGATATTTTTTATAAAGCAGAGCTTACAAGGAGAAATTTTATCATGTCAAAAAAATTAGTAGCTTATTTTAGTGCAAGCGGAACAACAAAGAGAATCGCAGAAATGGTTGCCGAGGCAGCAGGTGCAGACCTGTATGAGATCGAACCGACTGTACCATACACAAAAGCAGATTTAAACTGGATGGATAAAACCTCCAGAAGCAGCGTGGAAATGAAAGATAAAACATCCAGACCGGAAATCAAACCAACAGACGCAAAAGTAGCAGATTACGATGAAATCTTTATCGGTTTCCCAATCTGGTGGTATGTAGCACCGACAATTATCAATACATTCCTGGAAGCTTATGATTTCACAGGAAAGAAGATTACACTTTTCGCAACATCCGGCGGAAGCGGATTTGGAAAAACAGTACAGGAATTACAGTCATCCGCACCGGGCGCAGAAATCCGTGAAGGCAAACTTCTCAATGGCGGAAGCAAGCAGGCAATTGAGAGCTGGGTTAAATCTTTATAAAAACATAAAAGATGGATGCTCCAATGAATGGTGCGAAGCAGTTTCTGATGAAGAATATGGGAAATTGAAATAAAGTTTAACAGATTCTGATAGGTTCTTTGTTTCAATAGCAGATGTTCGTTTGAGGCAAGGGATATTCGCAATTGAAGCAGAGGACTTTCCTGGTTTGGTTAAAAAACAAAAATGGAGAATCTGGTAAAGCTCCTGGACAAATTATCAACAAAACAGATAATGAAGACATAATGGAATGCACAAAACTTGGAAATACTGATATTGATGTATCAAAGGTTTATTTCAATGAAGGCCGTCTTAGAACAGACTATCTTGAGCTCTGGTGATACATCCTTGGTGCCTGCCTGTTTTGGGGAATTGGATTTACTTCCTAAAATATAAATGGGTAAAAGATCTGACACGTTAAAGTGTATTTGGAAAAAGGTATTAGAAAAATACCGCTGCAAACATGAATAAAGCCATGATGTAGTGGTATTTTTATGGACTATCGGGAAATAGATAGCCACGTTTTGTCTAATTAGTTGTTTGTTATGATTGTCTGGCGATATTTCTCGCGTTTATCTTCGGGAACTTCTAAAGCATTCATTGCCTGTTCAAGGGTCCAATTCATGTTTTTCATAAGTTTTTTGATACATCAATCATCAAGTGGAATTATCTGATGTGTCGTAAATCCTCTGTTTTAGCTGTTTAGGAGAAAATTATATTGGAACCCGCCGGGGATGCTTTTGTAGTGTCGCCGGGCAATAATAAGAAAATTGAGTCCGAAATAACTGCTCAGATAAAGACAAAAAGAATTCTTTTACAATTTATTCTTGAAATGTGGGAGAAGGGCTTTGTAATCGAAAATGATAAAAGCGGGAGAAATACTGTAGAAAAAGAAATGATTTCATATATACAGCAGAATTTTAAAGAAAAGATACCGTTGAAAGAATTTGGTGAGCAGTTTCATCTTTCAAAAAAATATATATCGCGATATTTTAAGGAACATTTTCACATTACACTTTCGCAATATATAACACATTTACGATTAGAGTATGCAAAAAAGCTGTTACAAGATACGGATACTCCTGTTACAGAGATTGCAATGCAGAGTGGATATCAGAATGTAAGCTATTTTATAAGAATCTTCAAAAAAACATACGGAGTTTCTTCGTTAAAATATGAAAAAATAAGCCAAGTACATGGATGGAATAGGATTTGAAAAAGTATAAAAGATGCTATCAAAAAGGGTTAGGGAACGACCGAAAGAGAGTTTCCTAGCCCTTTTTGTATAAAAATAACCAGATAAATATTATGTCACGGGTACTTCCCCTGTAGATTTCCGTTCAATTAGCTGCGCATGCAATAAAAATGTGCTGATTGAAATGTTATTAAGTAGGCTTGATAGTGCAAAGAACCCGCTTTTTCCGAGTTCAAGCCGATCTTGTCGGATTGTAGTCAATGGAGGAGATGTATATGCTGCAATCGGAATATCATCAAATCCGATAATACTGATGTCTTTAGGAACCCTGTAGCCTAGTTGCTGGCACTGAATAAGGGCTGCATTGGCAAGAGTGTCCTGACTACAGATGATAGCAGTCATTCCTTTTTCCAGAAACCGGGGCAGGTGCTTTTCCATACATTCAGACAAATAATAAGAGCAGCCAGTAGAATCAGAGGAGGTCTTCAGTCCATGCTGGTGCATGGCACGGAGAAAGGCTGCATGTCGTATCTGAAGAATCTGAGAGCCAAGAGAACCGCTGAGATAGGCAATCTTACGATGACCAAGTCCGGTAAGATAAGAGACAGCAAGTTCCATTCCCTCATCATTATCAATACCTACATAAGCAGTAGAAGGATTCCCGATAATATAGTTATCGAAAAGCACGGCAGGAGTGTGGCTGGTTTTAAAATCCTGAATCCAAGGGTCGTTCAAGGAAAAGCCGATTGCAAAAGCTCCTACGTAATCATGCTCCAACATAAAAACATCATAACGTTGGTTGCGTTGCATCTGAACGTCCACAGGTACGATTTCAATATCAAAACCGGCTGGTTCAGCCATTTGGCGAAAACCAAGCAGAATGTCATAGGCAAAATGATGTGGCTCTTCGTATTGTATATTCTCTTTTTCTGTTATAATACAGATTTTTTTTACGGGTTTCTTATAACGACGTAGTTTAGTATAACCGAGGGCTACAGCAGTTTCTAAAACCTGTTTCCGTAAAGTTTCGCTGATATCAGGTGCATCATTGAGTGCTTTGGATACAGTACTCTTGGAAACATTCATCTTATCAGCAATATCTTGGATTGTAGTCATAATATGTGATCCTTTCATGAAGTAGGAAAATAAATCTTATTTTATTATATACAATGATATAGTAAAAAGCAATGAACTATAGGAAGAATAAAAGTTTAGGTGAGTTTCGAAAACGAGAAAATAAAAAATAATGCACAAAAAAATAAGGTGGAAAATGTTAAAAAATAACAAAAAAAAGTAGCGTATTGAAAATAGATTGACGAAAAATTAAAAAAGACGTATATTAAGTTTAACGAAACAATACGAAACAGAAAATGAAAGGAAGAAAGATGATGAAAAGAGGGTTAGCAACATTTCTAACAGGAATCATGACTGTAACGTTGGTGGTAGCAGGACTAACCGGATGTGGGAGCAGTACATCGGATAAAAGGTCAGAAAAAATCAGACTGATGGTATGGTCTCCATCAGAAGATCAGTCAAAAGACAGTGGCGAATGGCTTCAGACAATGTGCAATACTTTTGCAAAAGAGCATCCGGAATGGGATATTACATTTGTCTATGGAGTAGCTGATGAAGCAACAGCAGCAGATCAGGTGGCACAGGATCCGGAAGCAAGCGCAGATGTATTTATGTATGCAAATGACAGGATTACATCGATTACAGATGCGGATGCAGTAGCAAAATTTGGTGGAAAATATAAAGAAGAGATTGAATCAACCAACTCAGAGGAACTTTTAGATTCGCTAAAGGTTGATGGAGAGCTTTACGGGGTTCCGTTTACAACCAATACCTGGTATATGTTTTATGACAAATCTGTATTTTCAGAAGAAGATGTGAAAAATCTGGATACAATGCTGGAAAAAGGAACTGTATCCTTCCCTCTTATTAATTCGTGGTATCTTCCGGCATTCTACTTGGGAAATGGATGCACCTTGTTTGGAGATGGAACAGACGAGTCAAAAGGAGTTGATTTTGCAGGAGAAAAGGCAGTGGATGCAACCAATTATGCAATTGATCTGGCAGCCAATCCAAATTTTAAAATTGATGCAGATGGATCAGCACTTGCAGGACTTCGTGATGGCAGCGTAAAGGCAATGTTTACCGGATCATGGGATGCAAATGCGATCAAAGAAGTGCTCGGAGACAATATGGGAGTTACATCTCTTCCTACTTATACAATTAACGGAGAAGAGAAGCAGATGCTTGCTTATGCCGGTTCAAAAGCAATCGGAGTTAACTCGCACAGTGAATACATGGAACAGGCAGTTGCGCTTGCTGTTTATCTGGGTGGAAGTGATGCACAGAGAGCACACTACGAGATGAGAACCGTGATTCCATGTAATACAGAACTTCTGAAAGAAAAGGATATTGCATCCGATTCTCTTGTTCAGGCACAGAATGATACCTTTAATAATACATCGATACTCCAGCCGTTTGTGGCATCCATGAGTAATTGCTGGACACCGGTCGAGAATATGGGAAAAGGAATTCGCAACAAGAGTGTGACACACGAAAATGCCGAAGAACAGACAGAAGCAATGAATGAAGCAATGAACAGCAATGGAATTAATTAAGGGGTGAGCGGAATGAGTATGTTTAAGAAGAAAATCAATGAATTTCCAACGCCATATACCTGCAAAAATGCAGTGAAAAAAGGTGGAGTAGAGACGAAGCTTTCCATGATTCTGATGGGATTTGGAAACATTGTACATGGTCAGATTATTAAAGGACTTTTGTATCTGGCAGTTGAAATTGCCTACATCGTCTTTATGGCAGTAAATGGAATTGGGTTTATCGGTGGTCTACGGACACTTGGAACTGTGCAGCAGCAAGAAGTATGGGATGAAGCGAAGCAAATCTATATTTACACAAAAGGGGATCAGTCCGTCCTGATTTTACTTTATGGTGTGGCGACAATCCTGTTGACAATTCTTATGATCCTTGTATGGAGAGGAACCTTAAGAAGTGCATATAAAGCAGAATGTATTCAGAAAGTGGGAATGCATGTAAATACATTTGCAGAAGATCTGAAATCCTTTCTGCATGAGAATCTGTATCGCTTGTTTATGACGCCACCAACGGCATTCATCTTTGTATTTACTGTACTTCCGTTGGTGTTCATGATCTGTATGGCATTTACCAATTACAGCCGTATCGGCAACCATCTGATGCTGTTTGACTGGGTGGGACTTGATAATTTCAAGACGTTGTTTGATTCCGAAAGTATTCTTGGAAGTACCTTCTGGTCTGTTCTGGGATGGACGATCATCTGGGCGTTTTTTGCAACTTTCAGCAATTATATTTTTGGAATGATCCTTTCCCTTCTGATTAACAGAAAGGGAACAAGAGCAAAAGGATTCTGGAGATTTTGTTTTGTTCTTTCCTGTGCAGTGCCGATGTTTGTATCTCTTTTGATCATGCGTACCATGTTGCAGCCGGAAGGAGCGGTCAACGTACTTCTCAGAAATATTGGATTGATCGCAAGTGATGCAAGCCTTCCGTTTTTTACAGATCCGACATGGGCGAGAGTGACTGTTATAATCATCAATGTCTGGGTAGGAGTACCGTATACACTGCTTCAGCTGACAGGTGTACTTCAGAACATCCCGGAAGAACTTTATGAAGCCGCAAAAGTGGATGGAGCAAATGCATTCCAGACATTTACAAAGATCACGCTGCCATATATGTTGTATGTGACAACACCGTATCTGATTGTAACCTTTACGGGAAATGTCAATAACTTCAATGTCATTTATCTTCTTTCAGGAGGAGATCCGATAACAAACCTTTCTTCAACTGCAGGTAAGACAGACCTTCTGGTTACATGGCTTTACAAACTGACAATTGATAAACAGTACTATAACATTGGTGCGGTAATCGGAATTATGACCTTTATCATTCTGGCAATCGGTTGCCTTCTTACATACCGTAACAGTAAATCCTATAAAGAAGAAGGAGGATTTTAATCATGGCACGAAAGAAATTACAATCTGCAAAAAAGAAGAAAATGATCAACAATACGATCGTACATATTGTTCTTGCGGTGTTGGCAATTATCTGGCTTTTCCCAATTGTATGGGTAATTCTGACGAGCTTCCGTGCGGAAAAAGGCTCTTACGTATCAACTTTCTTCCCGAAAGCATTTACGCTTGACAATTATATAAAACTATTTACTGATACATCCATTTTAAATTTCCCGCAGATGTTTATGAACACATTGTTTATTGCAATTTGTTCCTGCATTTTATCAGCATTTTATGTGCTGGCAGTTTCCTACTGTTTGTCCAGACTGAAATTTAGAATGAGAAAACCATATATGAACATGGCAATGATTCTGGGATTGTTCCCGGGATTTATGTCCATGATCGCTGTGTACTTTATTTTAAAGGCGATGGGACTTACAGAAGGAAACCTGATTAAACTGGCTCTGATCTTATGTTATTCCGGTGGTGCAGGATTGAGTTTCCAAATTGCAAAAGGATTCTTTGATACAATTCCGGTTGCAATTGATGAAGCTGCACTTTTGGATGGATGTACCAGATGGCAGATTTTCAGTAAGATCACACTGCCACTTAGTAAGCCGATCATTGTATATACAGTGCTGACATCTTTCATGGCTCCGTGGCTCGATTTCATTTTTGCAAAGGTAATCTGCAGAGCAAACTCAGACCAGTATACGATTGCAATTGGACTTTGGAAAATGTTGGAAAAAGAATATATTGACAGTTGGTACACCAGTTTTGCGGCAGGTGCGGTTCTGATTTCAATCCCGATTGCGATTCTGTTCCTGTTTATGCAGAGGTATTATGTAGATGGTGTATCAGGTGCAGTGAAAGGATAAGAAAGATGATGAAGGATAAAATAGAATTAAAAAAGTATTATTCTACAAAGGAGTTTCTCGAAAATTATATTTATGAGGAAAATAATCTTGGCGTAGAATGTACAGAAGAAGGAACGGCATTCCGTCTGTGGTCACCACAGGCGGAATGCGTTAGTTTAAACCTGTATCAGACAGGAGATGGAGGAAATGCATACAAGCAGATTCCGATGAAAAGGGAAGAAAAGGGTGTGTGGTGTTGGGAAACTAAAGAGGAACTTCACGGCACTTATTATGATTATCTGATTATCAGGGCTGGAGAAGAAGTCCGGTCAGCAGATCCATATGCAAAGGCATGCGGTGTTAATGGAATGCGCAGCATGGCAGTGAATCTCAAAAAGACCAATCCAAAAGGATGGGAAAAAGATCAGGCACCAGAAGAAGGAGCAGAGAGAATCGTATATGAACTTCACGTAAAAGAATTTTCATGGGATAAGGCGGGTGGCTTTCCAGAAGAATATCGCGGGAAATACAAAGCATTTACGTGTAGACATACGACTTTGAATGAGGATGGGATTCATCCTACAGGTCTGGATTATTTAAAAGAACTCGGGGTGACACACATTCAGATCATGCCGATGTATGACTATGGTTCTGTAAATGAAGCAGGAGAGGATACGGAATTCAATTGGGGATATGATCCTGTTAATTATAATGTGCCGGAGGGCTCCTATGCTACAGATGCCAGACATGGTGAGGTAAGGATCAGGGAAATGAAAGAGATGATCCAGGCAATCCACGAAGCTGGGTTTGGTGTGATCATGGATGTGGTCTACAATCATACGTATTCACTGGACTCCTGGTTTCAGAGAACTGTACCCTGGTATTTTTACAGGGTATTTCCGGGTGGGAAGATCTCCGATGGTTCCGCATGTGGAAATGATGTTGCAAGCGAAAGAGAGATGTGTGCGAAATATATTCTGGAATCAGTGCTTTACTGGACAGAGGAATATCATATTGATGGATTTCGTTTTGATCTGATGGGACTTCTGGATGTAGATCTGATGAACCGGATCCGTAAAGAACTGGACATGCGGTATGGAAAAGGGAAAAAGATCATTTATGGAGAACCTTGGGCTGCAGATCAGTCGGCAGTAGAAGGCGGCAGAAAACTGGCGACAAAAGAGAACATCGGACTTCTGGATGAAAATATCGGTGCTTTCTGCGACAGCACCCGCGACGGAATCAAAGGCTCTGCACTCCGGGCAAAGGAAGCCGGATTTATAAACGGAGCGAAAGGAAAAGAAGACGAAATGCTTGCAAGTGTGGCTTCATGGTGTGCAAACCCATATCATGCAGAAGGATTTAAGAACGTAAAAGCACCTTCGCAGATTGTTACCTATGTATCAGCACATGACAATCATACCCTGTGGGATAAATTAAAAGAGACAGTTCCGGAGGAAGAATGTATGAGGCTGAATAAAATGGCAGCAGCAATCTATATGACCTGTCAGGGGACGCTGTTCTTCTTATCGGGAGAAGAATTTGCCCGTACAAAAGATGGACAGGATAATACCTTTAAGGCGCCGATCACTCTAAACCGTCTCGACTGGGAAAGGGCATGGGAAAACAAGGAACTGGTTCGTTATTATCAGGGGCTGATTGCACTTCGAAAACAGCTCTCTGGGCTTTGTGACAAATCAAAAGACAGTTATAAACGAATTACGGATATGTGGAAAGAAAAAGACGTAGTAGGATTTACTGTGCTCAATGATGAAAAAGCAAGATGGAGTCAGGTAAAAATAATTTACAATGCAAGAAAAAGTAGCTATAAAGAAGTTTTGGATGACGACTGGGAAATATTGAGTGATGCAGATGACAGCTGGTGCTGGGAAAAAGGAATCTGTGCAGGCAGACAGATAGAGGCTGTACCGCAGAGCGTTTTGATACTTGGACGTAAATAATGATTAAGGAGGAGTGGTGCATGAAATGGATTTATGGAAGACAGGATTGGAAAACGTTGGAGAGAGGCCTTGAAAATTGCTATTTACTAACCAATGGTCTGGGAGGTTTTTCTTCGCTTACTATGACTGGTGCTGTGGCAAGAAATGATCATTCGGTATTTATGGCATGTACGAAAGCTCCAAATCACAGAGTGAATATGGTTCACCGTATAAAAGAAGAACTGGGTATTGGGGAAACAAAGTGTGTTCTTTCAACTCAGGAATTTGCGGATGGAACAAAAGAAGAAGGATACCGTTATCTTACAGAGTTTTCTTTTGGAATTCTTCCTTTGTGGCGTTACCTGACAAATGGAATAGAGATAGAAAAAGAGATTGCGATGGCACAGGGCAGCAATCAGATTGCAGTGAATTATCATCTGAAAAACCGAGGTCAGAAAGAGGCCGTTCTCTGTGTAACTCCGTTTTTTCAATTTGAACCTAAAGGGGAAGATTTGAAAGAAGATAAGATATTTTCAAGACAAGAGCAAAAGATTACCGATGGAAAGTATAATCTTTTCTTTGAAACAAATGGGGAGGCAGAAGAATTTCAGGAAAAGAAAGAAACGTATTTTTATCGCTACGATGAATGTGATGGAAGACGAGAAAATGGAACCGCAAGCGCAGTGTATCAGATTAAAAAGCGGGTAAAGCCAGGAAAAGAGACAGATTTGACAGTAATTTATTCACTGGAAAGTCAGATTGGTATGGATGCAAAAAAATTATTTGATAAAATGAAAGAAGAACAGATCCATCACCAAGAGAAGCTTATAAAGACTTCAGGTTTGAAAAATAAACTGGCACAGACACTGGTATGTAGTGCAGACAAGTTCCTTTCGAACAGAGAGTCCACGGATGGATTGACCATTCTTGCCGGTTTTCCTTTTTTTGAGGATTGGGGAAGAGATACAATGATTGCACTTCCGGGAATCTGCATCTCCACAGGAAGATTTGAAAGTGCAAAATCAATTTTGCGGACCTTTGCATTTTATGAAAAGGATGGATTGATGCCAAATCTGTTTCCAGAGGGGGAGAATGAGCCACTTTATAATACCGTAGATGCGGCACTATTATTTATCAACTGTGTGTGGTTATATTATGAAAAAACTCAGGACATCAAATTTGTAGAGGAAATGTATCCGGTAATGCAAAGAATTATTTCCGGTTATGAAAGAGGAACAAATTTCAATATCCATATGGAAGAAGATGGTCTTATCAGTGCCGGAGCGGGGCTGGATCAGGTAACATGGATGGATGTACGTGTGGGAGAAATCCTTCCGACACCAAGACATGGGAAACCGGTGGAGATCAATGCTTACTGGTATAATGCACTTTGTATCATGCAAAAGTTTTCTGAAGTTTTGAAGAAAAAAGAAGAGCAGAAATATGGAGAACTCGCACAGAAAGTGAAAGAATCTTTTACACGAGAATTCTGGATGGAGGAAAAACACTGCCTGAAGGATGTAATCTCAGAAACAAAGGCAGATACACAAATTCGCTGTAATCAGATATGGGCGGTGTCTATGCCGTTTACTATGCTGGACGAAGAGAAAGAAAGACAGATTGTAGATACGGTATTTGAAAAGCTGTATACGCCTTATGGACTTCGGACATTAGATCCAAAAGACGAGGAGTTTCATGCAAGTTATGGTGGAGAGATGATAAAAAGAGATCTTGCTTATCATCAGGGAACCGTCTGGACTTTTCCGATGGGTGGATATTATCTCGCCTATCTAAAAGTAAATAAAGATTCAAGAGAAGCAAAAGAGATTGTGGCAAAGCAGTTGGAAGTGTTGGAAAGTGCAATGCGTGAAGGATGTATTGGCCAGCTCCCTGAAATTTATGATGGAGAGATTCCGGTTTCTTCAAAAGGATGTTTTGCACAGGCATGGAGTGTAGGGGAAATCCTGCGTGTTTATGAAAAATTGGAGGAAGAATAAGATGGAATTTACCGGTGTATATCATAAAACATCAGAGCAGATGAGTTATCCTCTGGATGAGGACAGACTGATCGTAAATATTAAGACCGGGTATGATGTAAAACAGGTGTTTATCCATTACGGAGATCCTTATGAGGACGGGATTCTGGGTGGAAATGAAAAATGGACAGGAAAAAGAGAGGAAATTATTTATAAAAAACGTCTGCCTTATCAAATCTGGTGGACAACAACGCTTCTTCCTGCATATAAAAGATGTAAATATTATTTTGAGCTGAGAACAGAAGAGGAAGTCTGGTATTATTTTGAAGACGGTTTCCTGACAGAAGAACAGCTTCAGATGGATGGCCGTATGCAGCAATGTTTTATTGTACCATGGATGAATCCTGCAGATATAAACCGCACACCTGCATGGGTAAATGATACGATCTGGTATCAGATTTTTCCGGACAGGTTCTGCAATGGGACACCGGAAAAGAATGGAAATGATATCACACCGTGGAGAAATCACGGAACAGTGACAAATCAGGAAAAATTCGGAGGAAATCTGGAGGGAATCCGTCAGAAACTACAGTATCTTCAGGAACTGGGAATTACCGGAATTTATCTGAATCCAATCATGGAAGCAGAATCTAACCACAAATATGATACTACAGATTATACAAAGATTGATCCGGCTTTCGGCAATGAAGAAATGATGAAAGCACTTTGTAGGGAAGCGCACGAAAAAGGAATCAGTATTATGGTTGACGCAGTATTTAATCACTGCGGAAGAAAATTCGCACCGTGGATGGACGTACTGGAGCATGGGAAAGATTCCCGTTATGCGGACTGGTTTATGATAGAAGACTGGGAAGAGATCGGAAAAAGAGCAGATACCAGAGACAGGCGCTTTTACTCTTTCGCATTTGCAGATACGATGCCAAAATTAAATACGAATAATGAAGAAGTAATTGAGTATTTTTGTAAGGTCTGCGAGGAATGGATTCAAAAATTTGATATAGACGGAATCCGTTTTGATGTAGGAAATGAAGTATCACATCGGTTCTTAAAGCGGATGCGAGAACATTTAAAAACGATAAAACCGGACATTTATCTGTTGGGAGAAATCTGGCACGATGCAAGCCAGTGGCTGCAAGGAGATGAATATGATTCCGTTATGAATTACCCGCTGCTCAGTGGAATTCATGACTTTTTTCTAGATAAAACGATGAAAAAAGAGGAATTTGAATATATGGTAAATCGTTGCTATACTATGTATATGCAACAGAATAACGATGTAATTTTCAATCTGCTGGATTCTCACGATACGGAGAGACTTATGAACCGTTTTCATAATCTGGATAAGTTCTATCAGCAGCTTGCAATTCTCTTTACACTCCCGGGAAGTCCTTGCATTTACTACGGAACAGAGATTGCGATGGAAGGTGCACATGACCCGGATTGCAGAAGATGTATGCCATGGAGTGAGGTCGAAAGCAAAGAGAATCAGGAAAAAATTGCAATGATGCGGAAACTGATCATGCTTAGAAGAAACGAGAAAATGTGCAGAAGCCCGCATTTCCATTTTCCGGATACGTACAAAAATGATCGCTGTGTAGAATATATAAAATTAGATGAAGAAGGTAATAAAATTGAGGTTCTATTAAATGCATCGGAGGAAAAAATAAAAGTAAAAGGAAATGGAAAAATTCTTTTTGCCCGAGAATTTGATGGAGAGATACTTGGTGTGAACGGAACACTCATTCGTAGAATTTAGATAGCATATAAAGAAAGGAGAGGATATCCCGGTAGAACCAGATAATCTGCCGGAGAGATATCGAAACTGAGTATGGAAAATAAGAATAACTGGTGGAAAAATGCAGTTGTATATCAGATTTATCCGAAAAGCTTTCAAGATTCGGACGGAGATGGAATAGGTGATATTCCAGGAATTATCAGCAGACTGGATTATTTGAAAAAACTTGGAATAGATGCAATCTGGCTCTCACCGGTGTATCGTTCTCCACAGGATGACAATGGATATGATATTTCAGATTATCAGGATATTGAGCCGATGTTCGGAACAATGGAAGATATGGAACAGTTATTTGTGGAGGCAAAGAAACGCGGAATCCGAATTATGATGGATCTTGTATTGAATCATACTTCTGATGAACACAGATGGTTTTTGGAAGCAAAGAAAAGTAAAGACAATCCGTATCATGATTATTATGTGTGGCGTGACGGAGAAGAAGACGTTTATCCAAACGATATGAATTCTGTATTCGGTGGACCGGCATGGGAGTGGGTTCCAGAACTGGGACAGTATTATTTTCATCAATTTTCAGTGAAACAGCCGGATCTGAACTGGGAGAATCCGAAAGTGAGAAGAGAGCTCTATGATATGATTCTCTGGTGGATGGAAAAAGGGGCAGGCGGATTTCGTCTGGATGTAATTGATCAGATTGCAAAAGAGCCAGATCTTAAGATCACAAATAATGGACCAAAGTTGCATGAATTTCTGCGTGAATTAAGCAGGGAAACATTTCAGAAGGGCGACATGATCACTGTAGGAGAAGCCTGGGGAGCAACACCGGAAATTGCAAAGAAATATAGTAATCCGGATGGAAGTGAATTTTCCATGGTTTTCCAGTTTGAGCACATTATGCTTGATCAGGAAGAAGGAAAGGAAAAATGGGACACTATTCCATTGAATCTGGTAAAGCTGAAAAAATGCCTTGCAAAGTGGCAGAATACTTTATATCAGGTAGGATGGAACAGTCTGTTCATGAACAACCATGATCTTCCTAGAATCGTGTCGCGCTGGGGAAATGACGGAAAATATAGAAAAGAGTCGGCAAAAATGTTGGCGACAATGCTTCATGGAATGCAGGGAACACCTTACATTTATCAGGGAGAAGAGCTGGGAATGACGAATGTGCAGTTTGACAGCATTGAAGAATATGAAGATATTGAGACATTGAACATGTACAAAGAGCGACTGGAAAAAGGATATCAGCCAGAAGAAATCCTGCATTCTATTTACGCAAGAAGTCGTGATAATGCCCGTACTCCGATGCAGTGGAGCAGTGAAAAGAACGGAGGCTTCACAACAGGAAAACCATGGTTTGCAGTGAATCCAAATTATATCAGGATTAATGCTAAAGAGGCACTGGAAGATGAAAATTCGGTATTTTACTATTATCAGAAGCTGATTCAGTTAAGAAAAGAAAATCCAGTATTTGTAGACGGGAAATTTGATCTTTTTCTGCCGGAAGATGAGAAGATTTTTGCCTATACGAGAACAGATGAGCATACAAAGATACTGGTATGTACAAACTTTACGGATGAGGAAGTTAGCTGCTCATTGCTTGATGAGTGGAAAGACGGGGAAGTCTGGATTCAGAATTATGAGGACAGCAGAGAAGGAAATATATTGCGTCCTTATGAGGCAGTGATAATTGGAGCTGCTGCAAATATTGTGTAAGCAGGATATTCCTCGTCTGACGGAGCAATTGAGGAATACAACAGAGATATCAGTTATCTGTAAGAGGAGAAAGAGATGAATAGAACTAGTGGGGTACTTTTACCTGTATTTTCACTTCCATCAAAATATGGAATCGGATGCTTTTCAAAAGAAGCGTATCAATTTGTTGACCAGCTTAGAGAAGCGGGTCAGAGCTACTGGCAGATTCTGCCACTCGGACCAACTGGTTACGGGGATTCACCATACCAGTCCTTTTCTACATATGCTGGGAACCCATATTTTATCGATTTGGAGACGTTAATAAAAGAAGATCTTTTGACAAAAAAAGAATGCAAAGAATATGATTTCGGAGATAAGGCAGAGTTTATTAATTATGAAAAAATCTATTATTCTAGATTTAAAGTGCTGAAAAAGGCATTTGAGCGTTTCGAAAAAGATGAAGCATATG
>SAMEA3387469__coassemble_2204_pt1 | contig 11406 bp, 10 predicted proteins | sample SAMEA3387469__metabat2_high_PE_046 | metagenome-assembled genome bin SAMEA3387469 (sample SAMEA3387469) | Felis catus | biome: Faeces | place: United Kingdom | collected 2012
AAGCGTCTGGAAGCACGCGACTTCAGTCGTGTGAGGATAAAGTTTTTAATTCACTTCTATACCAATACAGAAGAGAACCATATTACAGAAAAATATGCTGCAGGAGAGCCATATACCATTATGATGATGGATTATCCGGATGTAGCAGATTATCAGGAATATCTGTATGATCTCAGCAACGAAAAGTGGATTGCAGATGGAGGCTCACAGTATGGTCTTACACTGGACGACAAAGTCTATGGATTTCCATTTGTAATTGAAGCAATGGGGCTGATTTATAATGCAGATGCAATTGAAGCTATAACGGGAGAGAAATTTGACTGGAAAGACTACAGTGACCTGGAATCCTTTAAAAGTCTTCTGGATAAGCTGGTTGATGGCGGAATGGAAACTCCGGTTGCTCTGAACCAGGATGACTGGTCACTTGCGAGCCATGTATTTGGCCAAGCATATTGTGCGCGGGAAGACGGCAGTGAGGAAGCTTCCCTTGCATTTGTAGACAAGCTGAAAAATGGTGAGGCAGATCTTGCAAATGACAAGGACTTTAATGCGTTAATGGATCTGATTGATGTTTTCATGGAATATAACATTAACAAAGATGATCCGCTTTCTGCAACCTACGATATGAATGATGAGTATTTAAAAGATGGAACAGTAGCTTTCTGGCCAAATGGAAGCTGGGCAACGGATGTCAGTGAGCTTACCGATAATGTAGGAATCATGCCATACCCAATGGATACAGAGAACAATGTGAATTCTCAGAATCTGGTCAGCGGTGCTACGAAAATGCTGACCGTTGATGCAGCATATTCTACAGAAGAACAACAGAAAGCAGCTCTGGAATTCCTTGACTGGTTGGTTTACAACGACTGCGGACAAAAATTTATGGTAGATACATGCTCTTTGATTACTGCTTTCTCTAACAATGAGCAGAAACCAGAAGCTCCTCTTAGTGCTTCAGTAGCTGATTTTGTTAAGAACGGAGAATCTGTTTACTGGTATCAGGCAATGCCAAGTGACCATAACACAGAAGTAGGAGCAATTCTTCAAAAGTATATATCCGGAGCAATTGACCGTTCTGAGCTTATTACAGAAGTAACCGATTATTGGAAAAAATAATAAGCTGAAAAAATATTATTGTATGTAAACTGATGTAAGAGGAAAAAGGGGTATTGTGATTATCTGTTATGGAGCAGTAGCTATTATAACAGATATACAATAGCCCTTTTAGAAAAAGTGTATACATATAGTTGGAAGTAAGACAATAGGGAGAAAAGCATGAATATATCCAAAAAATTCAGCACAAAGGCAAAAAATGTAGGTACCTTCTTTTTGTTTGCAGGTCCATCACTTTTCTTTTTTGTAATGGCGATTTTAGTACCTCTGGTTTATGGAGTTTATTTGACCTTTACAGACTGGAACGGAATCTCAAAAGAAAAAAATATAGTTGGAATTGAGAATTACCTTACCGCATTTACCGATGGTAAATTCTGGAGTTCGCTTTTGTTGACTATGGTATTTACCGCAATTTCCGTTGCACTGGTCAATTATATTGCATTTCATCTGGCCAGACTTGTGACCAGTGGTGTTCGTTTTCAGAACTTTTACAGGGCATCTTTCTTTACACCTAACCTGATCGGTGGTGTAATCTTGGGTTACATATGGCAGTTTATATTCGGAAGAGTCCTGGTAGCTTTCGGAAAATCCATGCAAATTGGATTCCTGTCAAAATCTTGGCTGTCCAGTACAAATCTGGCTATTGCAGCCTTGATTCTTGTAACTGTCTGGCAATATTCCGGTTACATGATGCTTATTTATATAGCCGGTTTGATGAATATACCGAAGGAATTGATAGAAGCGGGTAAAATCGATGGCTGTGATGATAAAAAATGCAGAAAATACATTGTTATGCCTTTGATGGTTTCCTCCTTTATCATCTGTATTTTCCTGACAATTACAAGATGTTTTATGACCTATGATCTGAACTTCTCACTGACAGAAGGAAATCCTTTTGGCTCTACTGTTATGGCATCCATGTATGTATACCGAAAGGCATTTTCTGAGAAAAATTATGGACTTGGACAGACGGAGGCAATTATTCTGTTTGTTGTCTGTGCAATTGTTTCTCTGTTACAGATTTATGTGACCAAAAGAAAGGAGATTGAAGCATGAAAAAGAAATTTTCACATGCCAGCCGCTATATTCTGCTGACGGTATTATTGCTGATATATATATTTCCATTCTTGCTGGTGCTTATCAATTCTTTTAAAAGTAAAAGAGATGTGATCAAAAATCCGTTAGTAATTATTGGCTCGGAAGGTTTTCAGCCTGGAAATTATATTCTGGCAATGAAGCGGATGAATTTTGGAAATGTATTTATTAATTCCTTAGTGATTACCATAGTTAGCGTTGGGCTGATCGTTCTTTTTTCAAGTATGACTGCATATCTGTTTGCAAGATGCAAATGGAAAATCAATAAGATATTTTTCTCACTGATGATTTTATCAATGGTAATACCTTTTCAGGTGCTGATGATACCTATCGTATCTGTATATGGATCTGTTCTTCATGCTCTTAACAGCCGAATTACGCTGATCTGTCTGCATGTTGGATTTGGTGTAAGTATGGGAACTTTTATGTTTAATGGTGCAATTGTCAGCTCCATACCGGCAGAGCTTGAAGAAGCTGCCAAGATAGATGGTGCATCAAAATTAAAGACCTATAGCTCTATCATTCTGCCTCTTTTGAAGCCTACAGTGGTGACACTGGTAATTATCGATTCTCTGGCAATCTGGAATGATTACCTTTTACCAAGTCTTGTTCTGGTAAAAAAAGAGCTGTATACGATTCCAATTGCTGCGCAGTCTTTCCACGGTGATTTTTCATCGGATTATGGATTGATGATGGCAGGAATGGTGTTGTCGATTATTCCGATTCTTCTTCTGTATTTTGTATTACAGAAGCATATTATTGAGGGTGTAGTAGCAGGTGCTGTAAAAGGTTGAAACAGAGGTGAAAACAATGAAGGGATGCAATTTTATTTTTTATACACCAGAATACCAGTATGAAGGGATGCCACACGGGGAAATGTGTGGAGATTTGATGCCTTTTTACGAGAATGGTGTGTACACATTTATATATTTATATAAATACTGTATTTATGCAGTGGAAACAAAGGATTTTGTGCATTATGATAATTTCCGGATCGTGTTGCAGAATGGAACACCCCAGGAACAGGACTGGCATGCAGCCACCGGAAGCGTGTGTAAATGTAAGGATCAGTATTATTTTTACTATACAGGCTTTTGCGAAGGAAATCGCGGAAAAGAAGGAAAATATGAGCAGGCAATTCTTCGTGCTGTGAGCAGGGATATGATTTCTTGGGAGAAAGATAAAGAATTTATGTTTTGCCCGGATGAAGAACACTTTGCAGGCAGACACTGGAGAGATCCCCATGTGTTCTGGAACAAGGCACTGGGAAAATACAGTATGCTGGTAACTGCCTGTGAAAAGGACGGTGAAGAAAACCGCAGCGGTTGTACGGCTGTGTATGTATCTGACGATATTCTTAACTGGGAATATTATAATACAATTTGTTCGCCGGGGATTTATCCCACACTGGAGTGTCAGGATTGCTTTGAAATCAATGGAAAATGGTACCTGACCTATTCTTCTTATGAAAAACAGTGGGAAACAAAATATAAAGTGGCAGATGCTTTTGAAGGTCCCTGGATCACACCTGCATGGGATGATAAATTTGATGGAAGAGATTTTTACGCGGCAAAAACAGTTTTCGATGGAAAACACCGTTACCTTGTGGGATGGCAGTCAATTCGTAAGGACTGCAAAAATGATAGCCCTTATGTATGGGGCGGAAATGTAGTTGTTCATGAGTTGGTTCAGCGTAAAAATGGAGCGCTGGGTGTGAAAATGCCAGATACCATCCGTCATGCATTTACCAGTCTGCTGGAAAGAAATGTTGTTGTAAAAAGAGGCGAATGGGATACCGGAAAAATAATATCTGGAAAAGCAGCAGCTGGATTTGGGCTGATTGAGCTTTCTCCAATGAAGAATGTATGTCTTATAAAGGCCACTTTAAAATGGACAAAGGATACACATGCGGTGGGAATCATGTTCCATATAGATGGTGAAAAAATGGAACAGTGGTGCCAGTTGCGATTGGAACTGAGCCATAACAGAATCGCACTTGAAAAATCCGGAAAAACAGAAAAGGATCAGTTCTTCGATGAGGAAAGACCAATCCATTTCCGGGAAGATCAGTATGCGGAAATTACAGTACTCACATCAAATGATATTATTGTTGTATATGTAGATGATGTTGCTTTGTGCGGAAGATGTTATAATTATTCGGTTGGAAATGCCGGTGTTTTTGTAGAATACGGAGAGGTTCAGGTAAAGAAATTCGAAGTATTAGAGGGTGAAGAACAAAATATAATAGGCTGACAGGATAGAAACAGAAACATTACAGACGGGAGAAAAACATGAATATATTTCAAAATATCCTTCCATATGGAAAATTTGGAAGTTCAAGAGCCATTAATGCAGAAAATCCAATGGGAGAGAAAGGGAAAGGCGGCATGGCCGCCAGCGGACTTGGCATTGGAAGAAAAGGAAGCCCATGTCTGCAAAATATACAGCCAGACAGTACTACTGTACTGGCAGATATTTCCGGTTGTGGAGTGATTAATCATATTTGGATTACAGTGGATAATAAAACAACCGCAGGGGACTGCTTTGTACTTAGAGACCTTATTTTACGCATGACCTGGGATGATGCCGAAAATCCGGCTGTGGAAGTTCCATTAGGGGATTTTTTCTGCTGTGGTTTTGGAAAAGAATGTCTGGTAAACTCATACCCGATAGTAGTTGCACCCTCTAGAGGTTTAAATTCTTATTTTTCAATGCCATTTAAAAAAAGGGCAAAAATAGAATTGATCAATCAGCATAAAAATCCTATTCCGGCGTTTTTCTATCAGATTGATTATTGCTTATACGATTCCCTGCCAGATCCGGTTTTGTATTTTCATGCAAAATGGAACAGGGAATCTGTAACCTGTAAAAAGAAAGATTATACTATTTTGGACAACGTTTGTGGACGGGGAATTTATGTAGGTACTTATATTGCACTTCAGACTCTGGAGAGATACTGGTGGGGAGAAGGTGAAGTGAAATTTTATCTGGACGGCGACAAAGAATTCCCGACAATCTGTGGAACTGGAATGGAAGACTATGTGGGTGGCTCCTGGAGTTTTGCAAAAGCAAATCAGGAAAAAATGACAGAACAGACTTATTCTACACTGTTTTTAGGCTATCCATACTATTCCAATCATGACGATTTAACGGTACATCCGTATCACAATGATGATTGTCCGCCAATGCGTGGAATGTACAGATTCCATATTCCGGATCCTGTTTATTTCCAGGAAGACATTAGAGTTACAGTTCAGCAAATAGGTATGTCTCATAACGGCTTATTTGAACGACAGGATGATGTATCCAGTGTTGCGTACTGGTATCAGGAAGAGAATGTTGCAAATGAATATTGTCCTTTACCGCCAAAAGAAGAAAGATGGCCAAGATAAGCTTCTAAAAAGGGATTAAAGAAAATTCAATCAGTGAAATAGAGACTCAGAGAGGAAAGACAGATGATCCTTTGTGGATTGTCTGTTTTTTCTACAACAGAAATGTTTCACCTGCGCTTGCTTTTCTTTTGGATTCCTTTCATCCTGCATTTTGTTATGAACGGATAGTCTGTTCGGAGACTACATGCGTCATGGAGCCTGTCTGTTATTTTTTCTCGCCCGTATACAGGCATAAATCCCTGCTTTTCCACAGCCGCACAATTATCACTTCATTATTACCAGTACAACATATATCGTATATATTAAAACAGCTTTGAATTCAGCGTAGCAAAGAAGATGATGCCTGCCGAGAGGAAAACGCAAATTTATATACATTTTTTTCAGAGAGGAACCATACAGTGCGGATAATTTTATGGAATTTGTAAGAAATGTATAAACAGGCGAATTTTCAAATTTACCTTTCAAAGCTCTAAAATAAAAATAAACGTTGTAAAAGTTCGGTCTCTACTTTATAATGAACATCAGTAAACCAAGATTTAATTCCAAGGAGGAAAACATGAAGAGAGAAACAGTCGTTGTATTGGACTTCGGCGGACAGTATAATCAGCTGATCGCACGCCGTGTCAGAGAATGTAATGTATACTGCGAGATTTACTCCTATAAGACTGATATTGAGAAAATCAAAGAAATCCAGCCAAAGGGTATCATCTTTACAGGCGGACCGAACAGTTGCTATGAGCAGGATTCTCCTACTTATACAAAGGAGATTTTTGAATTAGGTATCCCGATTCTGGGTATCTGCTACGGTTCTCAGCTTATGATGCATCTTTTGGGTGGTAAAGTTGAGAAGGCTCCTGTCCGTGAATACGGTAAGATTGAAGTAAACGTAGATAATAATTCTAAGCTTTTCACAGATGTATCTCCGAAAACTATCTGTTGGATGAGCCATAATGACTATATTTCCAAAGTAGCTCCGGGATTTGCCATCAGTGCATGGACAAATGACTGTCCGGTAGCAGCAGTTGAGAATGTAGAGAAGAAGTTATACGCAGTTCAGTTCCATCCGGAAGTACTCCACACTCAGGAAGGAACAAAGATGCTCTCTAACTTCGTATTTAACGTATGTGGATGTGCAGGCGACTGGAGAATGGATTCTTTTGTTGAAGAATCTATCAAAGCAATCCGTGAGAAAGTAGGCAATGGTAAAGTCCTTTGTGCACTTTCCGGCGGTGTTGACTCCTCAGTAGCAGCAGTTCTTCTGTCTAAGGCAGTTGGAAACCAGCTTACCTGTGTATTCGTAGATCATGGTCTTCTTCGTAAGAACGAAGGTGATGAAGTAGAAGCAGTATTTGGACCAAACGGCCCATACAATCTGAACTTCATCCGCGTAAACGCTCAGGAGAGATTCTACGAGAAATTAAAAGGCGTAGAAGAACCAGAACGCAAGAGAAAGATTATCGGTGAGGAGTTCATCCGTGTATTCGAAGAAGAGGCTAAGAAAATCGGTGCAGTAGATTTCCTTGTACAGGGAACTATCTACCCAGATGTTGTAGAGAGCGGTGTAGGCGGGGAGTCTACAGTCATCAAATCCCACCACAATGTAGGAGGACTTCCTGACTATGTAGATTTCAAAGAAATCATCGAGCCACTGCGCAACCTCTTCAAAGATGAGGTTCGTAAAGCAGGTCTGGAACTTGGAATCCCGGATTATCTGGTATTCCGTCAGCCATTCCCGGGCCCGGGACTTGGAATCCGAATCATCGGTGAAATCACGGCAGAGAAAGTACAGATGGTACAGGATGCAGATGCGATCTGGCGTGAAGAAATCGCCAAAGCAAGCTGGGACAAGAAAGTAAACCAGTACTTTGCAGCACTGACAAACATGAAATCTGTTGGTGTTATGGGTGACGAAAGAACCTATGACTATGCAATCGCATTAAGAGCTGTCACAACCACAGACTTCATGACCGCTGAGAGCGCAGAGATCCCGTGGGAAGTAATCGGAAAGACTACAAGCAGAATCGTAAACGAAGTGAAACATGTTAACAGAGTAATGTACGACTGCACTGGAAAGCCACCGGCTACTATTGAGTTTGAATAATATATTAGAGCCAAGAAATGCCTATTTTACGGGCTTTCTTGGCTCTTTCTATGTCCGTTGACAATCAAATGACAATACTTTTTTAATATTATTGTAAATAATTTCTTTTTATTTAGCTGGGAATTGACTTTTCCAGTCTAAATAATCTTTTTCTGTAATCTCTTCATTTCTGAATTTCTGGTACATATCAGCCCATGTTCCAATATGATCCAGCATATTTAAAGAATCGTGACCTTTGTCCTTAAACATGAGCTGAGGTACGCCGGATTCATCTCGGTAGGCGTGCAGTCCATATTGATCTTCTAAAGCAAATAATGCGTGCATGACACTAACATAAGTATCAAAGTTTGGATCAGACATGGCGTATGGACTGATTTTTAATGAGTTTGCTATTTTTTCTAATTGTTCTGATGATGGAAAACGATTCCCAAGTTCATAATTTCTAATTGCCGATTCGCTCAATCCGGACATGATTGCCAATTCTTTCTGTGTATATCCTTGATCGATCCGGAATTTTCTTATTTTCTCACCTACTGTCATAAGAAAACACTCCTTTGCTGATTGTTACTTAAAAGTATAACATAAACAGTTCAAAAATGAAATATAAAAAGAAACAGTTCATTTTTGAAATTATTCTATTGACAGTACGGAAATGAAATGTTATGATGCATATAAACCGTTCGATAATGAACTGAAAAAAGAAAGGAGGGATATAGATGGCTAGTAAATTATTTATATCAGCAAAAGAAGTAGCGAAAGAATTAGAAGTATCTGATTCCTATGCGTATCGTTTGATCCGTCAGTTAAATGCGGAATTGGAGCAAAAAGGTTTCGTTGTTGTCAAAGGAAAAATCAGCCGTAAATATTTTGAAGAACGAGTTTACGGTATGAACGAAATGAAATAGCAGGAGGTGATGTTTTGACAGTAATCAAAAACCAAAAGTCAAATACTTACGAGGTAAGAACCTATTATAAGGACTGGACCGGCGTAAGAAAGCAGAAGACGAAAAGGGGATTTAAACGCAAATGTGATGCCCAGGAATGGGAAAGAGCGTTTAAATTAAAGGAGAATTTGAGTCTGGATATGTATTTTGAAGATTTTGTAAATCTTTATCTGAATGATATCAAATCCAGAATCAAATATAATACCTGGCTGACGAAAAAGCATATCGTAGAAAAAAAGATTCTCCCATATTTTTCGAAAAAGAAGTTGCAGGAGATAAAACCTTCCGATATTCGACAATGGCAGAATACCATGATGAACTATCGGAATAAACAAGGAGAAGGCTATTCACAGGTCTATCTAAAGACCATCCATAATCAGCTGAGTGCAATTTTGAATCATGCAGTTAATTTCTATGATTTGAAAAGCAATGCTGCACGCAAGGCAGGATCTATGGGAAAAGAAAGAACAAAAGAGATGCTTTTCTGGACAAAAGAAGAGTATATGAAGTTCATTGAAGCGGTGGCGGATAAGCCAATCTCCTTTTATGCATTTGAAATTCTATATTGGTGTGGAGTGCGTATGGGAGAGTTGTTAGCACTGACACCGGCAGATTTCGATTTTCAGGCGTGTACTATCCGGATCAATAAATCTTATCAAAGATTAGAGGGGAAGGATATTGTTACGGATCCTAAGACAGCGAAGAGTAATCGTATGATCACCATGCCGGAATTTTTAAGCGAGGAATTAGAATCGTATATAGGAATGCTGTATGGTTTAAATGAAAATGACAGGATATTCCAAATTTCAAAAAGCTATCTTCATCATGAAATGGATCGTGGTGTGAAGTTGTCAGGAGTGAAGAGAATACGAATCCATGATTTAAGACATTCTCACGTGTCATTGTTGATCAATATGGGATATTCTGCGGTGGCAATTGGAGAAAGGGTAGGGCATGAAAGTGTGGAAATTACATATCGATATGCGCATTTGTTCCCGACAATCCAAACAGAGATGGCGGAAAATTTAAATCAGGAAAGAGAGGAATATCTGGATGAGTGAAAAAAATAGGGATAATAAGAATCGGTGGCGTAATGTAACCATAGCATTTCGAATGTCTCCGGAAGAAAATGCAGAGTTAGATTTAAGAGTAAAGCTTTGTGGATATCAGACGAGACAAGAATATATCATTGAAAGCGTTTTACATCAAAAGGTCACAGCAGTAGGAAATCCGTTGATGTTAGTACAGTTTAGAAAACAGCTCCGAGGGATTGAAGAGGAACTGAAAAGGTTAACTACATTAGAGGATGCCGATGAAGAGTTGTTTACACCTATTCGAACAATGTTGGAGATATTAAATGCATTTGCAGAAGAAAGAAACTATGAAAAAAGGAAAAAAGAAAAAGCCCAGAAATAATCTGAGCAAGTTTCCTGATCATCAGAATAACTGATATACCATCCTAACAACTTGAGTATATCACAAAATTGTTGTTGCAACAATTGTTAAATTCTGTTTGCCAGGGACTTGCCCGGTTGGGCAGGAGGTGGAAATGGAAGATAATTGTAGAGAAGTAAAAAAGGCAGAACCATGCCTGAAATTGATCCACATGGATCAGGTTGAAGTGGAAGAAATCGAATGGCTCTTTTATCCGTTCATACCATATGGGAAGGTCACCATTATTCAGGGAGATCCTGGAGAGGGGAAGACTACTGTGGTGTTGCAGATCATTGCAAAATTAACAAAGGGTGAACCAATACTAAATGAGATAACCGAAGAAGAAACAGGTGTAGAGCCAATCAATGTGATTTATCAAACAGCTGAAGATGGATTGGGCGATACGATCAAACCAAGATTGTTAGCGGCAGGGGCAGATTGTTCCAGAGTCTTAGTGATTGATGACCAGGATCAGCCATTAACAATGGTAGATGCAAGGCTGGAAGAAGCGATTATTCAGACGAAAGCAAGACTTGTAGTATTAGATCCAATTCAAGGCTTTCTAGGGGCTGGTGTTGATATGCATAGGGCAAATGAGATTCGTCCATTGATGAAAAGAATTTCTGTATTAGCAGAGAAATATCAATGTGCCATTATTCTGATCGGTCATATGAATAAGAATAGTAATGGAAAATCATCCTATCGTGGATTGGGTTCTATTGACTTTCAAGCGGCAGCAAGAAGCGTGTTGATTGTTGGAAGAGTGAAAGATGAACCGGAAATCCGAGTGATCTGTCATGTAAAGAGTTCTCTTGCTCCGGAAGGAGATGCTATCGCCTTTCGATTAGACAAAGAAAAAGGATTTCATTGGATTGGAAAATATGACATCAGTGCAGAGGACTTATTGTCTGGTGATGGACGAGGGCAAAAGATCCGAAGTGCGAAAGATTTTTTAAAAGAGATCTTAGCAAATGGATCAATGGAACAGGCAAAAATAGCGGAAGAAGCAGAAGAACGAGGAATTAAAAAGAAAACACTTTGGAATGCGAAGAAGGAATTACAGATTGATTCTGTGAAGATAGGAAATAAATGGTTCTGGATGTTACAAGAAGAGTAAAGGAAGATGGCAAGATTACCATATCTTAAAGAATAGGGAATCTTGCCACCTTGATTAAAAAGGAGTGAAGTGATGAAAAAAGTACAGATTGATTATGAACTGTTTCGAAAATTGATCTTTTATCATCTGGGTTCAGATGATCAGTATGAAGAAGATATTCGAAATGGCTTGGAAGAAAAATTGGATGCATTAGTCAGACATGAACTC
>SAMEA3387469__coassemble_2269_pt1 | contig 11009 bp, 9 predicted proteins | sample SAMEA3387469__metabat2_high_PE_046 | metagenome-assembled genome bin SAMEA3387469 (sample SAMEA3387469) | Felis catus | biome: Faeces | place: United Kingdom | collected 2012
AGTGGATAGAGCAGTGGTTTCCGGTACCATGTGCGGGGGTTCGATTCCCTTCAGGCGTGTTGCCTGGGACGTATGTACAGTTCCGGTGCGTTGTATCACAGGAGTTATTAGAATCGGGAACTGTCAGAAATCGTATGCGGCAGTGAACGGAGCAAACGGTAACTCATAAGGAGGACAAGAACTTGGATGATTTTAGAGAATGGTTATCAGATAATCTCCGGTATTTTATGCTGGGTGGAGCTATTCTGATAATTGTGGTTGTCCTGTTTTGCGGCATTCGAGCCTGTTCCGGAAGTAATAAGGGGAATTCCGGAGATGAACAGAAAACCACATCCGAAGACCAGGGAAATGTTCCTTCTTCTCCGATAAGTGAAGGGGAGTCTGACGAGAAGAAAGAAGACGCCAATCCCATGGAAACAGCAGATGCAGATGTTACTGCATTGATTACGAGCTATTATCAGGCTCTGGGGGAAAAAGATATTGCAACGCTGAAGACTCTGGAAGATGATTTTACACCGTCTGATGAGTCAAAAGTCACAAATTTGAAAGATTATATCGAAGGGTATGAAGTAGGCGATGTGTACACGAAGAAAGGTATGACAGATGATTCTTACGTGGTTTACGCCTGTTTCTCGTATATCTGTCAGGGCGTTGAGACCAAGGCCCCTGCACTGACTCAGTTCTATGTATATAAGAACAGCGAAGGGAACTGGGTGATCAATAACGGAGCTTTACAGGATTCTGAGATTTCCGCATATATGGAAAAACAGTTATCAGACAGTGATGTTTCAGCTCTTATAAAGAAGGTGCAGAATGAACTGGATCAGGCACAGCAATCTGATCCGTCTCTTGAAGAATTCCTGAATGGTCTTGGGGAGGAAGCAGGTGTGTCAACAGAGGCAGAAGATGGCACGATGCTTACTGCTTTGGAGGAATGTAATGTACGCGCAGAAGCCAGCACAGATGCTGATATCCTTGGCGTGATCTCAGCAGGTGATCAGGTTCAGAAGACAGGTACTGATGGTGAATGGGTTCAGATCGACTACGACGGTCAGACCGGATACATCAGAGGAGATTTACTTGAATAAAATTGAATATGGAATGTAAAAAATACAGGCGGTTATCCTTGTGGTAACTGCCTGTATTTTTACGTTCTGTTTTTCTGACATTGTTTTTGTCAGCTTCTGCCGGAGATTTTGCTGTTCATATTACTTTTCGCAACTTCCGCAGGGGACTTACTTGCTTCGATTAAATTCACCGTATGTAACTCCTGCCGATAATTCTGTCTGATGCAGGGAAGCCAGTTCGTGTACTGTTACAAGCTGATAGCCTTCTTCGATAAGCTGCGGGATCAGGATCTCGGCTGCATCTACAGAGGTGCTGAAAATGTCATGCATCAGAATAATGGAACCATCTTTTACGTTATTCATGACTTCCTCAACCGTAGATTCCACATCCTGCGTTTTCCAGTCCAGGGTGTCAATGGACCACAGAATCATCGGGGTTCCCACAGTTGATTTTACCGCATCATTAACAGATCCATATGGCGGACGGACCACCGAAGCTCCCTCACCTGTAAGATTTACAAGCTGTTCATCCACTCTTGCAATTTCTGAACTGATCTCATCCGAAGAAAGAGTCGCCAGATCCTTATGGTCATAAGTGTGGTTTCCAAGTTCACAGCCCAGTTTCTTCATACGTTTTACTTCGTCCGGAAAACTGGCAATCTCAGTACCCACCATAAAGAAAGTTGCCTTTGCATTATTTTCTTCCAGACAGTCCAGAAGACGGTCTGTAAAAGAGCTGGGGCCATCATCAAAAGTAAGGGCAACCGACTTCTTTGCCGTAGATGTACCGGACTTGTCAGAGGTAGCTGACTTATCTGAAGATTTCTTCTTCGAGGATTTTTTCTTTGGCGTATAACCTTTCAGAGAACCATCTGTATCCAGTTCATAAGTTTTCTTATCTATTATCACAGTCCCTGTCTGCAGAATACCATCCATATCAAAATAATACCGTTTCTTTCCGATATCTGTCCAGCCTGTCTGCATAATACCGGTCTCATCCATATAGTACTGTTTCCCGTCTGTATCTGTGAACCATCCTGTGTATGGCTTATCATCTACCAGAAACATCCAGTTACTTCCGCTGGAAGCCCAGCTGCCCTCTGATGCCTCAGGCGAGATCTCAGTGCTTAATGCAGGACCGCCCGGAGAAGCTTCAGATGAATCTGAAGAAGTGCGTCCAAACAGTTTCCCGGAAGAAGAATCCGTAAAATTATCATTGCTATCAATCAATGTTTCCTCAGAAGTAAACTCCGCAGAATCCTGATCTTCTGACACGAAAGCTCCGGCATCGCTGATGGCATCTGCCTGTGAAGTCACAGCGGAAGAACGAGTGAAAATTCCTCCAAGTATCAGACACAGAATAACAGAAAGTGCGATCAGCCACCGGTTTGTACGTGGTAAATGCTCTGACATGAAAGCCTCCTTTTTGATAAAATCAGTGACAAAAAAGATATCCTGTCATTCGATATCATACAATAAAATCCGACAAAATACAAGGCGATTCCCCATTCCTGCCCTTTTGAAAAAAATTCCATTAAAATTTCACCGTTGATAAGATGTACAAAAAATTATATAATAAAACAATGGACGAAAAAATCAGAATAAACAAATATTTAAGCGAGGCAGGCATATGTTCCAGACGGGAAGCCGACCGGATGATCGAAGAGGGAAGGATTACAGTAAACGGAAAAAAAGCAGAAAGCGGTCAGAAAGTCAGCCTGGAAGATGAGATCTGTGCAGACAATATACCTGTCCATAAAAATGAAAAAAAAGTACTGCTTCTTTTTAACAAACCCAGAGGGATCGTGTGCAGCACAAAGCAGCAGTTTGATGAGACGACGGTAACAGATTATCTGGATTATCCTCTGCGTGTTTATCCTGTGGGCAGACTGGATAAAGAATCACAGGGCCTTCTCCTTCTGACAAACGAAGGAGATCTGGTCAATAAGATTATGCGCGCCGGAAACTATCATGAGAAAGAATATTTTGTGACAGTGAATAAGCCGGTGGACAGGGAATTTGTCCGAAGGATGAGCAAGGGAGTCCCTGTTCTTGATACGGTGACCAGACCATGCAGAGTGGTGCAGACAGGAGAATGTAGCTTTCGGATCATTCTGACGCAGGGACTGAACCGGCAGATCCGCAGAATGTGCCGGTATCTGGGATATGAGGTACAGAAGCTGAAAAGGATCAGGATCATGAATCTGACTCTGGACGGGATCAGAGAAGGCGAATACAGAGAGATCACAGCACAGGAATGGGAAGAACTGAACCATTTACTGGAATCTTCCACAAGTGAAACAGTGATCAGAACAGGAGAACAGAATGGAAACAGCAGCGATCATGCGAATGAAAGAGCTGGTGCAAAAGCTGGACAGGGCAGCAAAGGCGTATTACCAGCAGGATACAGAGATCATAAGCAACAGAGAGTACGATCAGATGTACGACGAGCTTCAGGCTCTGGAGAAAGAGACAGGCACTGTTCTGGCAAACAGCCCAACCGTAAGCGTAGGGTACGAGGCAGTTGACCAGCTTCCAAAAGAAGAACACGAATCCCCCATGCTATCTCTGGACAAGACTAAGGACAGAGAAGTTCTGAGGGAATTTATCGGGGAACACAAAACGCTTCTGTCATGGAAGCTGGACGGACTGACAATCGTTCTTACCTACGAGAATGGAGGACTGGCCAAAGCAGTTACACGTGGAAACGGTGTAACAGGAGAGGTTGTCACCAATAATGCCAGAGTATTTAAGAACGTTCCTCTTAAAATCCCATATCAGGGAAAACTGGTGTTGCGTGGGGAAGCGATCATTACCTATTCGGACTTTGAACGGATCAATGAATCCATAGAAGACGTTGATGCGAAATACAAGAATCCGAGAAACTTATGCAGCGGTTCTGTCCGCCAGTTAAACAATGAGATCACAGCCCGCAGGAATGTGCGTTTCTACGCATTTACGCTGGTAAGCGCCGACGGGGTTGATTTCCATAATTCAAGAGCCCGGCAGTTTAAATGGCTGAAAGAACAGGGATTTGATGTAGTGGAATACAGGACAGTCACAGCTTCAACGCTGGATGAAGCCATGGAATATTTTTCAACTGCGATCACTGAGAATGATTTTCCGTCAGACGGACTGGTTGCTCTTTATGATGATATTGCATACGGAGATTCCCTTGGAAGAACAGCGAAATTTCCCAGAAATGCTTTTGCATTCAAATGGGCAGATGAGATCAGAGAAACCCATCTTCTTGAGATCGAATGGAGCCCGTCAAGAACAGGGCTGATCAATCCGGTGGCTGTTTTTGAACCGGTTGAGCTGGAGGGAACCACTGTGAGCCGCGCCAGCGTACACAATGTGAGCATTCTAAAAGAATTGCAGCTTGGTATCGGGGATACGATCACTGTATATAAAGCAAATATGATCATTCCGCAGATTGCAGAAAACCTCACACGCAGCAGTAAACTGGAAATTCCGGATACCTGCCCTGCATGTGGCCATGGAACACAGATACAGAAGGTAAATGATGTGGAGGCACTTTACTGTACAAATCCTGACTGTGCCGCAAAGAAGATCAAATCCTTTGCACTTTTTGCAAGCAGGGATGCCATGAACATTGACGGACTGTCAGAAGCAACACTGGAGAAATTCATTGCAAGAGGCTTTATTCATGATTTCGGAGATATTTTTGAGATTGGAAAGCATCGTGATGAGATCGTGGAGATGGACGGATTCGGGGAGAAATCCTTTGAGAACCTGATGACCAGCCTTGATAAAGCTAAGGAGACTACTCTTGCGAAGGTGATCTACAGCCTTGGAATCGCCAATATCGGCCTTGCCAATGCAAAAGTGATCTGCAGGCATTTTGATGATGATCTGGAGAAGATCCGCCATGCAGATAAAGAGGAGATCAGCTCTATTGATACCATCGGACCGGTAATTGCCGGAAGTCTGACTGATTATTTTTCAAACGAGGATAATAACAGAAAACTGGATCATCTGATGAGCCATCTGACTGTTAAGAAAGAAGAAAAGACAGGTGAGCAGATTTTCCGGAACATGAATTTCGTTATCACAGGAAGTGTGGAGCACTTTGCAAACAGAGCACAGGCAAAGGAATTTATTGAGGCTCTGGGAGGCAAGGTGACCGGATCAGTAACATCGAAGACGAACTACCTGATCAATAATGACACAACTTCCAATTCTTCAAAGAATAAAAAAGCCAAAGAACTGGGAATTCCGATCCTTTCTGAAGAAGATTTCCTGAAGATGACACAACAATAAAATAATAAGAACAGGAGATAAGATAATGCCAATTAAAATACAGAGCGATCTGCCAGTAAAAGAGATTCTGGAAAAAGAAAATATTTTCGTGATGGATGAGTCACGTGCATCCCATCAGGATATCCGCCCCATTCAGATCCTCATTCTGAACCTGATGCCTCTGAAAGAGGAGACAGAGCTTCAGCTTCTGCGTTCCCTTTCCAACACACCGCTGCAGGTAGATGTCACCTTTATGGCAGTACAGAGCCATGAAGCGAAGAATACATCTGTGAGTCATCTGAATAAATTTTATCAGACATTTCCGGAACTGAAAAATAACAAATACGATGGAATGATCATCACAGGTGCTCCTGTAGAGCAGATGGAATTCGAAGAGGTAGACTACTGGAAGGAACTGGTAGAGATCATGGACTGGACAAACACCCATGTTACCTCCACCATTTATCTGTGCTGGGCTGCACAGGCAGGACTCTACCACCACTATGGACTGAAAAAACGCAAACTTGATAAGAAGATGTTCGGTCTTTTCTGGCATAAAGTGATGAACCGTAAGATTCCGCTGGTACGCGGATTCGACGATATGTTCCTTGCACCTCATTCCAGACATACGGAAGTTCCCATCGAGGATATCCATAACTGTAAAGAGCTGACAGTGCTTGCTGAATCCGATGAAGCAGGGCTTTTCCTTGCAATGGCAGACGGTGGCCGCAAGATCTTTGTAATGGGACATCCGGAATATGATCGTGTGACTCTTGACGGTGAGTACAAACGTGATGTCAGCAAAAACCTGCCCATCGAAATCCCGGAGAATTATTACAAAGACAACAACCCGGAAAACAGACCGCTCCTTATGTGGAGAGCACATGCGAACAACCTGTATACAAACTGGCTGAATTACTATGTCTACCAGTCAACTCCGTTCGACCTGTATGGAACACCGGATTTCAGCGAGATCTAAAGGGTTTGCGAGAAATTCAATTTCACTATCTTACCGTATTTTTACGCATCTTTATGAAAAATGGTGTCAAACCTGTGAGAAAATGATGTCAAAACTGAACAGTAACCGGATATCTATATTCGTTTTGTCTGAATCAAAAACAGGTTGCTGAACAGACATAACCTATATTATAATGTACATATAACCAAACTCACTTGGAGGTGATAATATGCCATTACTTGAAGAGGAATATAGAAAAGAAGAGAAGATTAATGGTGTAATCTATGATATGTCACCATCACCAAATTATCAGCATGGGCTTGTAGATGGTAATATTTATCGAATCATATCAACCGGTTTACAGGGAACACTGTGTTTAGCATTCATGGAGAATCTGGATTATAAATATCATGCACAGGAGAATAATGATTATGTGATACCAGATGTGATGATTATATGTGACCGTAAGCATTTGAAAGGTGGTTCCTATACTGGTACACCCAGATTTATTGTGGAAACTCTTAGCCCTGCAACAGCATTAAGAGATATGACTGTGAAGAAAGAAATTTATCAGGCAGCAGGTGTAGAAGAGTATTGGATCATCTCACCGAAAGAAAGAGCAGTACAGATTTATTATCTTGAGGATGGTAAATATGATTTGAAGTATAGCTATATCTTGCAGGATGATCCAGAAGAAGAACATTATAATGCAGATACAGTGGTGACACTGAAAGATTTTCCGAAAATCTCCATGACATTAGCAGAGATGTTTGAGAACGTAGAATGATCACAATTTAACCGAATCAAGTAAGGCCTCTGCGGAGGATGCGAAAAGCAATAAGCAGTGGGTGGGGACTTGCTTGTATCAGGAGGAGTGCAAGCTCCTTCTGATAAACTGCGGAGCAGTTATTCGGTTATGAGCAAGCAGCGAAGCGGATTGCGAATATCCGCTTGACTATGAGCAGCATGAAAGCCCTCGGGAGTTAATCCTGGGAGGCTTTTGGTATAGCCAAATCCGGTGAAGTATGTTATTATATGCATCAGTTCTCAGAATCGGGAATATTCAGTTGAGATAAGAAAGGACACAACAATCATATGAACATAGGAAACAATATAGGAAATATCATGAAGATCACAGGCGCATGGAACACCTTTAAGAGCAATCATCCCAAGTTCCCGGCATTCTGTCAGGCAGTTTCACGCAAAGGACTTAAAGAAGGAAGCATTGTTGAAATTGCGATCACCACTCCTGAGGGAGAGAAGATAGAGACAAACCTGAAAGTAAAGGACAGTGACCTGGAATTACTGAAACAGTTGTCTGAACTGAAAATGTGAAAAAGTTTACAAAAATTTTATTTGAATAACAGGTATAAATCTGCTATAGTATTCTATGTTGGTTAAGTTGATTATTATTCGTTCCCATATATAAGAATGATAGGTTCTCAAAAGAAAGAAGAGGAAGAAAATTGCGTAAAAAATCACATATTTTATTAGCAAGATACCTTGCGGATCAGATGCAGACCACAGCAAGCCTGCAGTCTCACAGAAAGGCTTTCTGTCTGGGCAGCATTCTGCCGGATATCAAACCGTCCTTTATCACCAGAAGACACGAGTTCTACGGAACATTTGAAGATGTCAAGAACCGGATGAAAGAACTGGCAGATATCAGACCGGATGAAAGTAACCAGAGAGTTTACTGGCGGCGGTTCGGCGAAGTGATCCACTATATGGCGGATTATTTTACCTTTCCTCATAACAAAACATATACAGGAAGCTTCAGCCAGCATAATCATTATGAGAAAGTACTTAAGAACAGACTGAAAGAATGTATACAGCAGGGAGAAGCACATGCATATCTGGAACCGGCTATCCGCTTCGCAGATTTCCCCACCCTGATCGATTATATCGAAGCTACTCATGAGAAATACCTCAACAAGCTCCGCAGCGTGGAAGAGGATATCCGCTTTATCCTGAATATGTGTTTTCAGGTAGTGCAGGGACTGATACAGATCTGCATTGGTAATAAGAACTTTGCAGGAGCCATTCAGGCAGCCTGACAGAGATACGCTAAGAATACAGGAAGGCTGTGTGGAAATCATATCCGCACAGCCTTCCTGCATTTTGAAATATATCTTTCTCACTGCTTGATTCGGTTAAAATGTGACAAAAAAATGAATTTTAGTCAAATCTGGAATTTACCTGCCCTGAGCTGTTGATTTCAAAAAATGATTATGCTAGAATAAAACAGGTTAATATTTCGGGATAATTCACTTATGAAATAACATAATAATGTGAAAAGTAATTTAGACAGTATGCCCTTATAAACAGGGGGTAAGGACATGCTCACAGTAAGAAGGGAGCAATTTAGATATATGAAAAACAAGTATCTTACCAGATTCTTATGTCTGACATTGATGTCAGGAATGGCATTATCCGGTCCTGCGTCCGTACTTGCAGCAGAGGATACTGCTGCGTATACAGCAGACGGTTCTGATTTCAGCGATTCCGGTGATTTTGATTCAGGATCAGAGGATCCGGCACCGGCAGATCCGACTCCGACACCGGCAGATCCGACTCCGACACCAACAGATCCGACTCCGACACCAACAGATCCGACTCCGACACCTGCGAATCCTACACCAACACCGTCTTCACAGATTACGAAGGCAGCCCAGGATGTGATCGACAGAATCAAAGAGTTGAACGCACAGACCATCACGCTGGAGAAGAAAGCCACTGTTCAGAGCATCCGCACTGCATATAATGCCCTGTCTGATACAGAGAAGGCACAGGTTTCTAATTATAATCTGCTGGTTCAGGCAGAAGCGACTATTGCTCAGCTGGAAGCGCAGAAGAACAATGCGAATACGAATAATCCATTTACAGATAATACCAGTGCTGCACAGACCGGAACTCCGGTATATTATGCGTCCAATATCCACGCAGGTAAGGATTTCTATCTGGACAGCCTGAAGAATAACTACAATCTGACATTCTCAGATGATTTCGCTTCTGTTATGGATGAGATCGAGAAGGAATATAAAGAGAAGAACAAAGTAGCAGATGCCAGTGATGTAAACGGCAGCAAGACCACCACATCTGCAGACAGTCTTCTGGTAAGAAACTGGCAGGATATCCTTGCAGTCTATGTATATCAGCAGAGTCAGGACGGAAAAACAGAATTTACCCTGGATTCTTCCTGCAAGAAAGACCTTGCGAAAATCTTTGCAGAGCTGAACCCGATCGTAAGGGACAAGCAGGATATCACTCACGTTGCATACGCTAATCGTAAAATCAACTACTATATTAAGAAAAATAAAATCGCAAAAAAGGATCGTACGATCCTTAAGAAATATGTGGAGACAGACTGCAAACTCCTCTGCGCGGTAGTAACAGCTGCCAACGGTTTTGTCCGCGAGAGCGTAGGAGATGATGTTTCCGAGGAAAGAGTAAATGTTATCTCCGCGGCCTATTCACTGGTTGGTAAAGTCGGTTACTTCTGGGGCGGCAAATCCACAGTGATCGGTGAAGATCCAGGCTGGGGAACCAGCGAGAAGGTATCAGCCGAGGGAAGCAAGAGCACCGGAACCATCCGCGCATACGGACTGGACTGCAGTGGTTTTGTCACCTGGGCAGTGATCAACGGATATCAGGATAAAGCAATGCAGGAAGCTGTAGGCGACGGAACTTCCGATCAGTGGGAGAAAGCAAACGTGGTAACTGAGGCAGATGCACAGCCCGGAGATCTGGTGTTCCAGAAAGGACCGGAAGCAGGAAGCGATAATCATGTAGGTATTCTCTGCGGTAAAACAGACGCAGGTGACTGGATCGCAGTACACTGCTCCTCCGGCAAGAATGGAGTAACAGTAGGCGAAGCATACAGTGCAAGCTTCCGTTACATACGCCAGCCATCCTTCTACCCGACACAGGAACAGGTTCAGGAAATGCAGAGCAACAGTACGGTAAGCATAACAACAGATGATGCAGCAGCTTCCACAGGAACAGATATCTTTTCTGCAAATATGACAGTAAGCAATACTCTGCAGGATGCGATGAAGTCAAATACTTCCGACTCAACAGGATTCACAACATCAGAATCCACTGAGAAGACTTCCATCCTTCCGGATAAGATCGATCTGTCAAAAGAGAAAGTCGCTGTATTTAAGGCAAAATAAAATGTATAAAAGAAGAGAAAGTCATACAAAAAAGTTTGGCTTTCCCTTCTTTTTTCGTGTGTAAACTTTTTTATCTGTTAACTTAAACGGTTAAGTAAATACTGACGAATTTGCTTATTGGTCTGCGGAATATGCTTCAAAAACAAAAAAATATTCGAAAATATGGAAACCCCTGGAGTGTACAAAAACCTGTGAGTAGATGGATATTTATATCATCAAAAGCATATTCGTTGAAGTAGGAATGGAACATAAAAGTTTATAATTTTTTATAAGTTTTCAGTAACGGTGTCATTAATCTATATGAAGGGATTTGAGAGAGATACGATCATGTATGAAAAAGGTCAGGAATCTGAACACAAAAATACAGAAAGGGAACGTCAGAGAGCGGATTTTGCTGAAAAAGAAAAAATAAAGGCCCAAAAAGAGACAACAGAAGCACTTAAAAGAGTAGCTGAACTGGAGAAGATTTTGCAATGTAAAACTACGGAGGGTAAATAGTGTCTGCTGAGCAAACTGAAAACACTTGATTTTACTGACTTTTGCCCC
>SAMEA3387469__coassemble_2531_pt1 | contig 9776 bp, 9 predicted proteins | sample SAMEA3387469__metabat2_high_PE_046 | metagenome-assembled genome bin SAMEA3387469 (sample SAMEA3387469) | Felis catus | biome: Faeces | place: United Kingdom | collected 2012
ATCCCGAGACATACAAGCCAAAATTCCATTGCCGCAGGCAATCTGGAATGAATTCTGGCTACGTTACTGTGAACGGAGTGAACAGTAACTGGACAGGAAAAGGCAGTAAATAATAAGGCAATAAATAGCAAGGAGGACATCACAAATGGCAAAACGTGGAGGATTCCCGGGAATGGGTATGCCGGGAAATATGAATAATCTTATGAAACAGGCGCAGAAAATGCAGCGCCAGATGGAAGAGAACCAGAAAGCTCTGGAAGAGAAAGAATTTACGGCTACTGCAGGAGGCGGAGCTGTAGAGGTAACTATCTCCGGTAAGAGAGAGGTGACAAAAGTAAAGCTTCAGGAGGAAGTTGTAGATCCGGATGACATCGAAATGCTGGAAGATCTCATCGTTGCAGCTACAAACGAAGCACTTCGAAAAGTGGAAGAAGAATCTACAGCTGTTATGTCTAAACTGACAGGTGGTCTGGGCGGACTTGGCGGAGGTCTTCCATTCTGATGGAATACTACAGCAGTCATATCAATAAGCTGATCGAGCAGCTTTCCCATCTTCCGGGAATCGGTGCGAAATCAGCACAGAGACTGGCATTTCACATCATGAATATGCCAAAGGATCAGGTAGAGCAGCTTACCTCTTCCATTACCGGTGCCAGAGAGAATGTACAGTATTGCAAGTGCTGCTGTACTCTGACAGACAGAGAGATCTGTCCTATCTGCAGCAATGATAAGCGTGATCATTCAGTGATTATGGTGGTAGAGAATACAAGAGATCTTGCAGCTTATGAAAAAACAGGCAAGTTTGATGGCGTTTATCATGTTCTTCATGGCGCAATCTCTCCAATGCTTGGAATCGGGCCGGATGATATCAAACTGAAAGAACTCATGCAGCGTCTGGCAAAGGATGAGGTAAAGGAAGTGATCATTGCTACCAACTCCAGTCTGGAGGGGGAAACAACGGCAATGTATATCAGTAAGCTGATCAAACCTACCGGGATCAAAGTCAGCAGGATCGCAAGCGGAGTTCCGGTAGGAGGAGATCTGGAATATATTGACGAAGTGACTCTTTTACGTGCTCTTGAGGGGCGTGTGGAGCTTTAAGGTTACTGTGCTGACAAAAGATCATCGGAAAAGGAGGCATCACTTTGTCTAAAAAGAAAGCAACTTCTTCTGACGTGGCAAAGAGGGCAGGAGTCTCCCAGGCAACTGTTTCCATGGTCCTGAATAAGAAATATAATGTTTCTTTTTCCAGAGAAACAGTGGAGAAGGTAGAGCAGGCAGCCAGAGAATTAGGCTATCATCTTCCCGGACGAAAGAACAGAAAAGAAAGCCGGAAAGAGAAGCTGATCGTTGTTTTTTGCCCTACGCTTACAAGCCCGTATTATGTATTGCTTCTGCAGGGGATTGAGGCAGTGGCAAACAAACAGGGATATGGTGTCTTTATCTGTAATACACAGAGAGATCCCCGTCTGGAGGAGAAGTATCTGCGCATGATGGGTACAATAGAGCCGCTTGGCATTATCTACTGCTGTAATCCAAATCCGGATTTTCAGCAGCAGGTAGAAGAACTGGCGCAGACAATTCCACTGGTTATCATCAGTAATAAAGAGAAAACTACAACTATAGATGCCATTAATCAGGATAATACAGTTGTGGGAAGGATGATGGCAAGACATCTGCTTGATCTGGGGCACAGAGATGTAGCGTTTATCACTCCGCCCCTGACAAGGAGACAATGGCAGAGAACAAAACGTGTAAATGGTTTTGTGAAAGAATTTGAGAAAGAAGGCCTGAAGGATCATGTGATCATTAAGGCTGCGGATGAAGCTATCGATATGCAGATCCCACGGATGGATTCGGAATATTCGATGGGTTATGAGCTTACTATGGAGCTTCTGGATGAAGGCAGGGAATTTACAGCTATTGCAGGCCAGAATGATATGATGGCTATTGGTGCGCTGGATGCTCTCCATGAAGCAAGGATTCATGTACCCAAGGATGTATCGGTGATTGGGTGCGATAATATCTTTTATTCGGGAATACGGAAGATCTCTCTTACTACGATCGATCATTTCGTAGCCCTTAAAGGCAGAGATGCCTGTGATATTATACTGCGCAAAATCGATGAGCAGGACCGTTTTCTCACAGATTCTGCTCCTGTCAGTCTCTATAATATTGAATATACCCCCAAGCTGATAGCGAGACGCACTACGGGGTATATCAGAACCAAAAAAATAATTAAATACGTCGAATGAAAATTATTAATAATAATTTATCGAAACTGCAGAACAGTTATTTGGTATAGAGCTGTGTGGCGAGGTAGATTGCGAATATCTACCTGGCAGGCATTTTCTGGAAACGTACCAAAATTTCAGGATGTGCGGCTGAAATCCGATATCAGAAATGATTTCTGACGGAGGTTTCCTGCAACAGCAAAGACAGCGAACAGTTACGAAAAGAAATGGTTATAAAACATATTGTATATTGCATGTTGATAACAACGAATATATGCTTTGACTGAAAAATAAAGAATTAATAAAACATGCGATTATTAATAATGAAATTATTAATAATCTTTTGCCACGCTTGACCTGAATGTAAAGTCTGTTATAATGAAACCATCAGATCAATGAACGATTATGACAAGCAAAAATCAGGAGGGTTAAGAACATGAAATTTTTTATTGACACAGCAAAAGTAGAAGATATTAAGGCAGCTAATGATATGGGTGTAATCTGTGGTGTTACCACAAATCCGTCTCTTATCGCAAAAGAAGGAAGAGATTTCAAGGAAGTAATCAAAGAGATCACATCTATCGTAGACGGACCGATCAGCGGTGAAGTAAAAGCTACTACAACAGATGCAGAAGGAATGATCAAAGAGGGACGTGAGATTGCAGCCATTCATCCGAATATGATTGTTAAAATTCCTATGACAGTAGAAGGTCTGAAAGCAGTTAAGGTTCTTCATGCAGAAGGAATCAAGACAAACGTTACTCTGATCTTCACTGCTAACCAGGCACTTCTGGCTGCAAGAGCAGGTGCTACTTATGTATCTCCGTTTCTTGGAAGACTGGATGACATTTCTACAAGAGGTGTTGATCTGATCCGCGAGATCGCTGAGATTTTTGAAGTGGCAGGAATCGAGACAGAAATCATCGCAGCAAGCGTAAGAAATCCGATCCATGTAACAGACTGTGCACTTGCAGGTGCTGACATTGCAACTGTTCCGTACAATGTAATCGTACAGATGACAAAACATCCTCTGACAGATGCAGGTATTGAGAAATTCCAGAAAGATTATAAAGCAGTATTCGGCGAATAAGGAGAATTTACCACAATGGAAAAATTAGAACTTCAGAAAATTGCAAACGAAGTCCGTAAAGACATCGTTACTGCATTACATTCTGCAAAAGCAGGACATCCGGGCGGATCTCTGTCTGCAGCAGATGTATTCACTTATTTATATTTTGAAGAAATGAATATTGATCCAAAGGATCCTAAGAAGGCTGATCGTGACCGTTTCGTACTTTCCAAAGGCCACACAGCACCGGGATACTACTCTGCACTTGCAGAAAGAGGCTTTTTCCCAAAAGAAGATCTGAAGACTCTTCGTCATCTGGGTTCCTATTTACAGGGACATCCGGATATGAAACATATCCCGGGTGTTGATATGTCCAGCGGTTCTCTGGGACAGGGAATCTCTGCAGCAGTTGGTATGGCGCTTTCTGCCAAATTAAGCAATGAAAGCTATCGTGTATATACCTTATTAGGCGACGGCGAAATTCAGGAAGGCCAGGTTTGGGAAGCTGCTATGTTTGCAGGCTTCAGAAAACTGGACAATCTTGTAGTGATCGTGGATAATAATGGACTTCAGATCGACGGTAAGGTTGATGAAGTATGTTCTCCATACCCGATTGATAAGAAATTTGAGGCATTTAACTTCCATGTGATTAACGTTGCAGACGGAAATGATATGGATCAGTTAAGAGCTGCTTTTGATGAAGCAAAAGCTACTAAGGGAATGCCTACAGTTATCATTATGAAAACTGTAAAAGGAAAAGGTGTTTCCTTTATGGAAAATCAGGTTGGATGGCATGGAAAAGCTCCGAATGACGAGCAGTATGCACAGGCAATGGAAGAGTTAGAAAAGGCAGGTGAAGCATTATGTCAGAAGTAAAGAAGATCGCAACAAGAGCAAGCTACGGTGCTGCGCTGGTTGAATTAGGTAAGAAACATGAGAACCTGGTCGTTCTGGACGCTGACCTTGCTGCAGCTACTCAGACTGGCGTATTCAAAAAAGAATTTCCGGAGCGTCATATTGACTGTGGTATTGCCGAGTGTAATATGATGGGCATTGCCGCAGGTCTGGCTACTACAGGAAAAGTTCCATTTGCCAGCACATTTGCAATGTTTGCAGCAGGACGTGCTTTTGAGCAGGTTCGTAACTCTATTGCATATCCGAAGATCAATGTAAAAATTGGCGCTACTCATGGTGGAATTTCTGTAGGTGAAGATGGCGCTACCCATCAGTGTTGTGAGGATTTTGCTCTTATGAGAGTAATTCCGGGAATGGTTGTTGCCTGCCCTTCTGATGATATTGAAGCAAAAGCTATGGTAGAAGCAGCTTATGAGCATGTTGGTCCTGTATATATGAGATTTGGACGTCTGGCAGTTCCGGTTATCAATGACAGACCGGACTATAAATTTGAATTAGGCAAAGGTATTGTCCTTCGTGAAGGAAAAGACCTTACGATCATTGCAAACGGTCTCTGTGTAGCTCCTGCTCTTGAAGCTGCAGAGAAGCTTGCGGCAGACGGCGTAGATGCAAAAGTAATCAATATCCATACGATTAAGCCTCTGGATGAAGAACTTGTAGTTGCAGCAGCCAAAGAAACAGGCAAGGTTGTAACTGTAGAAGAGCATTCAGTAATCGGCGGACTTGGCGGAGCAGTATGCGAATGCCTGTCTGAGAAAGCACCTGTACCTGTAAAACGTATCGGTGTAAATGATGTATTCGGAGAATCCGGTCCTGCCACAGCTCTTCTTGAGAAATATGGTCTTGATGCAGAAGGCATCTACAAACAGATCAAAGAATTTGTATAATTTACGATTCCCTGTGTGATGGTATCTGCCAGAGAGATTACCGTAGACAGGCGGGTAGTCTGAAGGGTTAGCTGTTCCAGTACACCTGCAATGTTTACAATCCCTGTGATATGGATATCACCAACAGGAGGAAGTTCTTTCTGAACTGCAGCGCCTGGGTAAAGTGCACCATCTGCGATGGTCACATACCCCAGGTGCTTTTTTTGTCCAAGAGAGGCATCCACTGCAATAACCAGACCTTCGGGATGCAGAATTTTGATCTGGCGGGAAATTCTGGAAAGATTTAAAGCATGTACGGGGCTTTTCAGGGTACCGTAAACATAAACGCCATGAGTGTCCGTATTCAGATGTTCAAGTAACTGGTGTCCGATATAGGGACCGAGACAGTCTCCTGTTACGCGGTCACTTCCGATACACAGAAAAACCAGTTCCGACCATCTGCCGGGATATTGAAGAATACATTTATTTAAAAGAAAAGCGATTTCCTCAGCAGAACTGCTTTTCTGTGAGTCCACATAAAATACCATAAAACCTCCCTGATCGTATTATGTACTCGCAGATTCTCTATTGTACCTGCACAAAAAGATTTCGAGAGCACATTATTGATTATATCTTTTAATTGCTATAGTCCCTTTGCTTCATAACAACAAGCTGCGAAGAGGCTTCTGATAACATCATATCCTTACCGGGATAAAAATATGCACTGTGCAAAATCTGTCGCCAAATTCTGGTAAATTCCTCTTACAATGTGATAAAATCTGCAATTTATCTGTGTTATCCTGATACCCGAAGGGGTGATGAGAGATGATAGAAGTAATCTATAAGGACGAATCTCAGGAAGGACAAAATGGTGAGGAACCGTTTGGATTACCCAGAAATATACGCCAGATCGGCCTGGCAGCCGAAGATTACAGGATTTATATGGAGGACTATGTGTACACATTTCTGGTAAGACTTTCCAGAACGGAAGACTCTCTGGGAGAAGCAAAAACCAGAGTGGCAGTTCTTACAGGAAATCTTAAATGGCGTTCTCAGACAGCGTATCTGTTTATCAAAGGTGCTATTATAGCGGAGGAGATGGAGGCAGCACCTGATCATATCGATTTTTCGGAAAATCAATGGAAGCAGATACAGGAAGCCCAGAAAGAGTACTTCGAAGATCAGGAGATTGTGGGATGGTTCTTTTCACAGCCTCAGCTTCTCCTGAAAGTATCGGAAGTGATGTCAAAAGTACACATGAAACATTTTGGAGGAGAAAAAGTCCTGATGCTTATGGAACCTCAGGAAAGGGAAGATGCTTTCTTCCGTTATGAAAACAATGAAATGGTGCGTCTGGGAGGGTATTATCTTTATTATGAAAAAAATCCCGGTATGCAGACGTATATGATCGACAAAAATGAAGAACTTCAGCCGGAACCTCAGGAAAAATATGAAGATCAGGCTGTGAAAGATTTTCGCAAAATAATTGCAGATAAAAAGGAAACCAGGAAGGAGCCGGCAGCTCCTTCTGTTTTTTCATATGGATTAACTGCATGTCTGGCAATTGCAGTACTGACAGTGGGTGTTAATTTTTACAGAAGTTACCAGAATGTAAAACAGAATGAAAAGGAGAGCGCGACGGTTTCTTCAGTGATCGTTGAGGAGATAACGCCGTCTCCTGTTGTCGGGACTTCGAACAATGAAGCTGTCAGGCAGAATAAACAATACCGGACAGATACTATACAAAATGATGCAGGGAAGAATAAAAAGAATAATGAAGAGAATGATGAAGAGAATAATCAAAGCACCAGTGAAAAAGAAAATTCTGAAAAGAAAAACAATACTTCAGAGAAAAAAATATCAGCAGAGCAGACAGATACAGAACAAAAATCGGACAAAACAGAACAGCTTCCGGATGTAAAGACAGAAAAAGCAGATAAAACCGAACAAATCTACCAGCAGGAAGCAGATGAACGTAAAGCACAGAAACGTGTCAGGGAAGCTGTGCAGAAGGAAAACAGCGAAGCAGCGGGAAAAGCCCATGAGTCATATGTGATTCAGCCCGGCGATACTCTTTTTCAGATAGGTATGGACAGATACGGAAGTATCGAAGCTATAAGCCAGATCTGCAAATTGAATGGGATGTCAGCGGACGAAATCATTTATCCGGGACAAGTAATTGTATTACCTTAGAAAACTGTGCTATAATAAATGGCAAAAACTGAAACCTGATAATCAACAAAATGAAAGTGAGAAATAAGGTAAAGGCTAAAATGGCAAATACATTTAAGAAAATAATAAAAAAACATAAAAAGAAAAAGCTTCAGGCAGAGAGAAACAGAAAAGCGAAAGCCCGGGAGAGAGCTGAAGAGGAATATGCAGATGATTATGAGCGCAGATTGTCCCGCCACAAAAGAAGTGTAGTGAAAAAGACAGTTATTACAGTGGTGGCGATAGCTGCTGCTGTAACGGCTGTGGGATTTTACATAGAGAAGAGAAGCTATCATACTTATAAAGTAATCCAGACAAGTGAGCAGGAGGATATTGTTTCCACAAATTATGTTGAAATGGATGGAAATATCCTTCGATACAGTCCGGACGGGGTTTCCCTTGTTTCTGATAAGATGAGTACACTCTGGAGCGAAACCTATCAGATGCAGAATCCTGTGGCAGATGTCAATGGAACTCGTGCGGTGATTGCGGATAAAGATGGAACAACTTTGGAGATTTATGATAAATCCGGAAAAACAGGCAGTGTAACTACTTCCTACAGTATTGTCAAAGCAAAAGTATCCAAAAGCGGTCTTGTTGCGGCAATCCTGGATGGTGGAGATGATACATGGATTGATTTTTATGGTACAGATGGAAGTCTGATTGCTGAAAATCAGACGAAGATAGATGATCCGGGATATCCCCTTGATATTGCTGTATCTGAAGACGGAGTGATCATGATGGTAACCTATCAGTTCGTAGATGGAAGTGATACGACCAGTTATGTGGCATTTTACAATTTTGGAGATGTAGGACAGAACGAGGATGACAGAATTGTCAGTGGATATAAGTATGAAGGCGTGGTAGTTCCGCAGATCCAGTATCTTGATAATAACCGGTCTGTAGCACTTAAAGATAATGGATTTACAATTTATCATGGAAGCCAGATTCCGAAGGAAGTAAAAACAGTAAAAGTAGATAAAGAAATTGTCAGTACTTTTTATGATAATGATATGATTGGTCTTGTGTTTAAGAATGACAGTAAGGACAAACAGTATACAATGGAAGTTTATACTACAGATGGCAAATTGAAATTCAAAGAAAACTTCAATATTCCATATACGACGATTAAATTAAGCGGTGGAAATATTCTGATGTACAACAGTTCCCAGATGTGTGTAATGAACAGCAGGGGAGTACAGAAATATCTTGGCAGTGTGGATGGAACGATCAAAGATTTCTTCAAAATCGGAATGAACAGATATCTTCTGGTATTGGACAGCGGTGTAGAGGTAATAAAACTTAGTTAGGAGGATGAAAATGGCTTTAACGTGGGCCGGAGTCATTACGATACTTTTTCTGGCGGCTGCATGTGTCAGAGGTTATAGGCGGGGACTGATAAAAGAACTGGTTTCGCTTGTATGTGTTTTTCTGTCGATGGCGATCGTGTGGTTTATAAATCCTTATGTAAATGAGTTTATTCGGGAAAATACATCAATTTATGAAAAAGTACAGGAAAGCTGCCGGGAGTTTGTAGGAGAGGAGTACAGCACATGGACAGGCAGTGGAGAAAGCCAGACTGAATTTATAAATGAAATGAATCTCCCGGAGTTGCTGAGGAATGGGCTGGTTCAGAATAATAATTCTGACAGTTACCAGTATCTGGCTGTAACTACATTTTCGGATTATATTGCCCAATATCTGGCGAGAATGGCAGTGAACGGAATTTCTTTCCTGATTTCTCTGCTGATGTCGACGATTATGGTGAGGAGTATCACATGGATGCTGAATCTTGTGACGAGATTACCTGTGCTGCATGGCATGAACAAGGTAGCAGGAGCGTTGCTGGGGGCAGTTAAATTCCTTATAGTAATATGGATTATCTTTCTGGCTCTCACCATTGTGTGCAATACAAAGGCTGGTGAGGCGGCCCTTCAGATCATTAAGAAAGATTGCATCCTGAGTTTCATATATGACAGAGATATCCTGATCAGGATATTTATGAGTATATTCTATTAAAAAGGTTTGGTATCTGTGGACCGTAGGTATCGGATCCAAATGTCTTCCTGCGCAAATGCGAACGATTTTTGAATCTTTATTCTGATATTGGGGTGTTAAAAATGAGGATATTATAGCGATATCGGAGATAGTGTAAAAAAATGTAAAATAATACTTGACGCAAAAAGAAAATAATGATATGATAAATCCGCTTCTGAGTGAGGCGGATTTTTTTTGACAGACAACAGAGATTTGGTTGAATAAAGTTGAAAAAAATATAAAAAAAGTGTTGACAGGAAACTGAAGGCATGATATTATATCATAGTTGCTGATGCAGATGAAAAAAGAACTTAAAAAATAAAATAAAAAAAGTTCTTGACAAAGCAAAAAGCAAGTGATATAATGAATGAGCTGTCAGCCGAGAGGTGAAGACAGACAACCTTGATAACTAAACAGTGAAACACATACGATTCTCGAAAATTC
>SAMEA3387469__coassemble_3077_pt1 | contig 7928 bp, 9 predicted proteins | sample SAMEA3387469__metabat2_high_PE_046 | metagenome-assembled genome bin SAMEA3387469 (sample SAMEA3387469) | Felis catus | biome: Faeces | place: United Kingdom | collected 2012
ATTTTATTTTGAATGGGGAACAGATTCAGATTGAACAGTTAAAGGAGTAAGGGAAGGAGCAGGAATATGAATCAGCAGTTAGAAGAAACTATAAATTCTTTTATGAATGCAATACAAATAAAACCAAGTGGAATAATGATATGGATAAGTCTGGCAGTAGCTTTACTGTTTGCGGCAATTTTGTGGGTAACCTATCGTTTATCCAATACGAAACAATCCTATCAGCCGAAATTTGCAGCAACTTTAGTGGCATTAGCAATTATATCTACCATCCTGATGGATCTGATACAAACGAATATTGCACTTTCCCTTGGAATGATCGGTTCGTTATCAATTGTAAGATTTCGTACGAATATTCGTGATCCACGTGATATCGGATTTATTTTCTGGTCTATGGCAATTGGCATTGCTTCTGCAACACAAAGTTACTTGATTGGATGTATTGGAAGTGTGGTTTTAGCTGGCGTAATGTTTATGACAAAAAATACCGGAACGGAAAATCAGCATTTGTTACTGGTTGTAAGAGGAAGTAATACAGACTTGGATCAAATCCAGAAGATTGTCGGTTATCATACAAACAGTAATCTGGTAAAGGCTAAAAATATTCTTGCCGATTCCTTTGAGCTGGTATATGAAGTAGAGATTCCGGAAACAAACAGCAATAAAGTTATTGAAACGATTTTTGAACTGGGTGGAATTGACAGTGTAAATTTGCTAGCACAAAATGCGTGATAAATAGAGTTTCCCCATGATATAATAGAATTCGGAATGAGGATATAGAAAGAAGGGGTAGTTATGGTTCCAGGTGAAAAGATAGCATTAGAAAATCTGGATCAGCTTATAAATCAGCATATGGCTTTTTTAATTCGGACAATAAGCAATTTTACGGGAAAATATGTTTCGATTGAAAATGACGACGAATTCAGCATAGCATTAATCGCCTTTACTGAAGCGGTGAAAAAATATGATGAGGATAGAGGAAACTTTCTGGGATTTGCAAAATTAGTGATAGAAAGCCGTTTGAAGACTTATTTAGGGAAAAAAAGAAAGGAATCGTCTGAGGTCTCTCTGGAAGCAATGCAGGAAGAAGGAATAGATTTTGCAGAAGAAAAGGAAGAAAACAGTAGCCTTCATGAAGAAATTATTCAGTATCGGGAAGAATTGCTGCTGTTTGGATTAACGCTGGAAGTTCTTGCAGATCGGGCGCCCAAACATAGTGATACAAGAAAAAGAGCAGTAACAGTAGCGGAGATTGCCAGTAAAGACAAAGAAACAGTAGAAGAAACGTATTTAAAAAAGAAACTTCCAATCCGTAAAGTTGCCAGGCTTTCCAGGGTTACAGAGAAAATTGTAAAGGGGAGTAAGGAATTTATTTTGTCCGTATTGATTATATTTGTGAAACAATTTCCAGGATTAGTCTATTGGATTAAGGGAGAGAGGTGTCATCACCATGTATCATAAAGTAATTGTAATGGAAATAAAAGAAACGTATGCGCTTGTTATGGCAGAAGACGGTCAGATTCTTCGCATTGTATATAAAGACGGTATGAAGGTGGGGGATCGCATCTATATATTGGAAGAAGATATATTGAAAAAGGATTCTTTCAAGGAAGAAAACCATGCATCCATCATCCCGTTTGCAGAAAGGAAGAAGAGCGGAAATCAACATAAAACACTTTGGAAGAAGATGGTTGCAGTAGCAGCCGCATGTGCGCTTTTTGTTACATCTTTTGCAGTATTATCAAAGCCGGAAAAGGCTTATGCGATGGTATCTGTGGATGGAGAAAAAGCGGTTGAAGTAGTTTTGAATCAAAAAAACAGAGTGAAAGAAGCCGATTCAAAGAATGATTCTCTTACAAGAGAAGAAAAGAAAAAGATAAAAGGAGAAAAGGTAGAAACAATCAAGAACTATTTTTCACAGGATCTTTTGGATAAAGAAACCATTATTGTGGGATATGCTTTTTTGGAGGACGAATCTGAAGAGGAACGTGCAGCATTGCAGAGGCGTTTGGAAAAAACATTTGGTACGGAACATTTACTTTACCTTGCAGGGGATAAAGAAGATGTTGAAAATGCAAAGAAAGCAGGCAAAAGTTTGGGAATATATCTGGCAGAGCAGATATTAGCCGGCGAGAGTTTCCATAAAGTGGTAAATGAGATTACAGAAGAAGAGATTCTGGAATTGCTGGAAAAGAATCCGTCCTTTATGGAGGAGCCTATATTAAAAAAATCGATTCAAGAAAAATTATCTGAGTATGAAGATGCAGATGATTTTGAAAAAGAAGAGGAAGCGGATCATGATGAGAATGAAGATATTTTAGAACAGCAAAATGAGAAAAGGGAGGAACAGGAAGAACCTGATCAAACAGATGAAACCGATAAGTCTGGAGACTCAAAGGATGCGGATGAACCAGATGAAACAGATGAACCAGAAAATCCAGATGACGAAAGGAAGGAGGAAGAATCAGAATCAACAGACCAATCGAAAGAGACTGTAGATAACGACGAAGATGTTTTAGATAGTTCTATTGAACCAGATGAACCAGATGAACCAGAAAATCCAGATGACGAAAGGAAGGAGGAAGAATCAGAATCAACAGACCAATCGAAAGAGACTGTAGATAACGACGAAGATGTTTTAGATAGTTCTATTGAACCAGAGGAAGAAGATTGACATGTGGCATTAGTATGACAATAAAAAGCGGGAGATATTGATCAAGAGGGGTTGTTCAGTATCTTCCGCTTTTGTATTAAGATAAAATTCAGTGAGAATATTCGCTTTTTTAGTGTAGTTTATAATTCAGCAGCCAGTTCATGCATCCAGAAAGAAGCTGCTTCATATTCTTTGGGTTCTGATAGAACCGGAACCGTGAGAATATCCAGAGGTACATGGAGGTAAAACGTGGCTGTATGATCGCTGTGTCTGCAATCAGTGATATTGGAGATAAAATTTTACTGTCTAATGGAGAGGAAATCTGCTATACAAAGAGAAAGAAAAAGGCTCTCAGAGAAGAACTGCAGAAAAAAAAGGAGCTTATGATTGCAAAGATCAGTAAAAAAAAGCTGCCGTTGGATAAGATGATCGGAAATTCCTTTTCCAGCCTTTTCTCCAATATGGACGCAAAATGGCTTCATGTTTATGAACGTGCCACCTTGTATGGTGAAACACTTGAAATCATGGACTATAGTCCGGAAATAGATACCAATCTGAAAATTATATGTTTTCCTACATTTCCGGGACACTGTGGATGCATTTTGTTTAATGCAGACCAAATGAAATCTATAAGTGAAGAAAATCATCTGGTCAGGTTGGCTGCAGTTTCTATGAAAAGTAATCCCACTATATAAAGAAATGTTATAAAGAAATGTTGTTTTACCGCTTATTGTGTTGATTTACCGTAATAAAAATGTCATTTCGCAACAGCTTGATTGTTTCCCTGATATATTCATGCTATATTTTTATTAAATACAGCTCTTGTGATCAATTAAGATTTACAGCAGAGAATATTCAAAATGCTTGTAGGACAAGGGGGAAATAACATGAAAAGAAAAAAAGTAATTGCTTTGATTATCGCTGCATTGACATTTACCATGACTGTCTGTGGCAGTTTAACCGCAGCTGCAGCATCAGAATTAACAGCGGAAAGTAAACCGACCACTCAGTATACGATTGATGCAAACCAGGAAGTTTATGCATTGCTGGATTTCGAGGATACTGCAGAGTTTGAGAATGCTACAAAGGGTCAGATCGCATCTCCGGATACCGCGAATCCCAGTCTTTGGAGAGATACACAGCTGAATCACATTTATGGTCTTTTTGAAGTAACGGATGAAATTTATCAGGTGCGTGGCTATGATATGTCAAATGTCACATTCATAAAAGGCGATACAGGATGGATTGTAGATCCATTGATGAGCGTAGAGTGTGCACAAGCGGCTCTTGCCCTGGTGGAAGAGAATCTGGGCACTTTTCCTGTAAAGGCAGTGATCTACAGCCATTCTCATGTTGATCATTTCGGTGGAGTCAAGGGAATTGTTTCGGAAGAAGAGGTATAAGCCGGCAATGTGCAGGTAATTGCACCGGAAGGCTTTGAGAAGCATGCTGTCAGCGAGAATATTTATGCAGGTACTGCTATGGGACGAAGAGCAAGTTATCAGTATGGAACAATGCTTGAGGGAGGTGAAACAGGATCCCTTGCCATTGGTATTGGTATGGGACAGTCCAAGGGCAGCACAAGTTATATTTCTCCTACACTTGAAATCACACAAACTGGTGAGAAGCATACCATTGACGGAGTGGAAATTGAATTTCAGCTTACTCCGGGCACCGAAGCACCGGCAGAGATGAATTTCTGGATTGGATCCAAAAATGCTTTGTGGATGGCTGAAAACTGTACAGGAACACTCCACAATCTGTATACACTCCGCGGAGCCCAGGTGCGTGACGGAAACGCATGGGCAGAGTACATCATGGAATCTCTGGCTCTCTATGGTGATAAGGCAGATGTGGTATTCCAGTCCCATAACTGGCCACATTGGGGAAATGATACCATTCAGGAATATATGACCAATACTGCAGCTGTATATAAGTTTATTAACGACCAGACATTGCTCTACATTAATGAAGGTTATACGGAAACAGAGATTGCCAATATGATCCAGCTTCCGGAGGAACTGGAGAAAGTCTGGTATACTCGTCAGTATTACGGTACAGTTTCCCATAATTCGAAGGCAGTATATGAGAAATATATGGGCTGGTATGACGGTAATCCTGTCCATCTTGCTGAACTTACACCATCGGATTATGCCCAAAAGCTGGTAGAATATTTCGGTGATGCAGATGCTGTTCTTGAAAAAGCAAAAGAAGATTTTGCAAAGGGAGAATATCAGTGGGTGGCTCAGATTACCAATACGCTGTTTTTTGCTGATCCGGAAAATACGGAGGCACGTTATCTGTGTGCGGATGCATTGGAGCAATTGGGATATCAGGCAGAATCAGATCCATGGCGCAGTGCTTACCTTTGTGCTGCACAGGAACTGCGAAATGGTACAAATACCGATGATGCAACGCGAAGTAGCGGTAACGGTGATGTTTTCTTACATATGACACCGGATATGATTCTGGATTATCTGGGAATTTTTGTAGATACGACGAAGATTCCAGATCTGACCTTTACAGCAAATATTATATTGCCGGAAGGTAATTATGTACTCCATGTAAAAAATGGCGTACTTCTTTATCAGAAGGATGCACAGGATCCGGATGCAGATGTGACATGGAATATCAAACGTGCCGGACTGTTGGCTGTTGTTCAGAAAAACGCTGAGAATGTTGCTGCTTTGATCGAACAGGAGGGTGATGAGACCTGCCTGACACGATTGATGGATGCGGTTACTGTCACGTCAGAGTATAAATATTTTAATATTATTGAACCATAAAGCTTTGGGGTGGAAGCAGGAGGATATGAATATGAAAAGATTTTCAGCATCTGCTGACAGTGAGACAGATGAAAATATATGGGAGACAGTGGAAGCTGCTTATGTTTATACATTTCCTCTGGTGCTCATGGATGCGACTGAGACCTCGGCAACGAACACAGAGGAAGTTACTACCGAAAAAGCACCTGTAAATCAGTTTATACACAGTGTTGCACTGGCAGATGCACAATTCAGGACTGTGGTGACTCTTAATGTGGATCCGATCACATTTTTTAATAAGGCCAATGAGTTGATGGCAAAGAATTCTCCGGCAGCTGCGGATAAGGAAATGCTTGAAAAAATAGCAGCTGTGAATATAGGTCCTGGTATGGAATTTGACACTTCTGTTCTTACCGGTGATGTTGCAGAAAACTGGAAGACAATGCTGACAGAAATTCGGCTAAAGCTTATCAAAGAGGGCCAGAAATTCTCAAAAGAGCTTGGTCAGTGGGACTATTTTGGTGAACCGATCGGAGATTTCAATACAGAATATGCTTATCGTGAACTGGTAGCTCTTGCAGGGCTTGGTGCCAATACAGTTGAAGTTGCGCTGTATCCAAAGATAGAGCAGGATGCGGATGGAAATACTCTTCTTAACTTCCTGTAAAATTAACTCTCGATTCAAAAGAATGCCTTATTTATGCGGTTTATTCAAGATATGTAGTTAATAATATGAGAATTAATTACCTCTCGAGAGTTAACTTATAAAACAGCCACAAATCCATTGAGGTCAGAGTTCCTTATCGTGGAGCGACGACCTCAGTTTTTTTATAACCGTAAATTAACAAGGAAGATATTTGCAGATGGACGGATATTGGATTCAGGTCTAAAAAAGAACTTTTCTCATACAGGTATATGATTTATAATTATAATAAAAGGAAAATACTATAGTAATTCTTGTAAATAATGTATATTGATTCAGCTCATCAGAACATGAAATCCTGTTGAACTGTCTTAAATGCATTAATAAGAGGATTGTTAAACAGTGGCAACCGATGTTTCACGTGAAAACGAAAAGGATGGGATGATTATGAAAAATTACTCAGAAGATGTAAACAGACAGTATCATATTCAAGTGGCAAAAGGTGAAGTGGGCCGTTATGTGATCCTTCCGGGAGATCCGAAAAGATGTGTAAAGATTGCACAGTATTTTGATAATCCTGTGCTGATCGCAGACAACAGGGAATATATCACTTATACAGGAACACTGGATGGAGTGAAGGTCAGTGTAACGTCAACCGGCATTGGTGGCCCATCAGCGTCCATTGCAATGGAAGAGCTGTATCGCTGCGGAGCGGATACTTTTGTCAGAATCGGAACCTGTGGTGGAATACAGGCGGAAATAAAAAGTGGAGACATTGTAATTGCGACAGCAGCAGTACGTATGGAAGGAACAAGCAGAGAATATGCGCCAATTGAATATCCGGCAGTGGCAAATCTGGATGTGACCAATGCTCTTGTTGAAGCTGCGAAGGAGAAAGGATTTATATATCATACAGGTGTGGTACAGTCCAAAGATTCTTTCTATGGACAGCATGAGCCGGAAGCAATGCCGGCAGGTTATGAGTTGATCAATAAATGGGAAGCCTGGAAACAAATGGGATGTCTTGCTTCTGAAATGGAATCTGCGGCACTTTTCATCGTAGCCGGTAAACTCAGGGCGAGGATGGGTTCCTGTCTGTTGGTATTGGCAAATCAGGAGAGAGAGAAGCTGGGTCTTGAGAATCCGGTTGTACATGACACAGACATGGCAATCCGGGTAGCTGTAGAGGCAATCCGCAGAATGATTAAAGAAGATCAGGGACAAGTTCTGTAAGGACGGAGGTGACAGCGAATGCAGAATATGGAAAAATCAATGATCAGCAAACTGATTGAGACTGCAATGGAACAGCTCAAATTTTCTTATACACCCTATTCAAATTTTAAGGTTGGTGCATCATTACTTACAAAAAACGGACAGATTTATACAGGGTGTAACATTGAAAATGCAGCATATACACCTACGAACTGTGCAGAACGAACTGCAATTTTCAAAGCAGTGAGCGAAGGCGTCAGGGGGTTTGACACAATTTGTATTGTGGGTGGAAAAGATGGGATTTTGACAGAGTATACAGCTCCCTGTGGTGTCTGCCGTCAGGTAATGATGGAGTTCTGTGATCCGGAGACATTTCGGATTATTCTGGCAATAGATAAAGAGCATTATGATATCTACACACTGAAGGATTTGCTACCGCTGGGATTTGGACTACGAAATCTGATAAATTCCCGAGAAATATAAGGTAAACGCCCATCATTGCAAGTGATTTTTAATTGCGAAAAGTAAAAAAAGTGAATGACGAATAAAAGGGAACAGGAAAAGGTCAGCGATTAATAAAATGTAAGAGAAGGAGTAAACAAGTTTGAAACAATGAAGTAGCGAGTAGAGAATAAATTTGAGCATCACAAATAAG
>SAMEA3387469__coassemble_4066_pt1 | contig 5883 bp, 7 predicted proteins | sample SAMEA3387469__metabat2_high_PE_046 | metagenome-assembled genome bin SAMEA3387469 (sample SAMEA3387469) | Felis catus | biome: Faeces | place: United Kingdom | collected 2012
ATGTACGCAATTATTGCAACAGGTGGTAAACAGTACAAAGTTGCTGAAGGCGACGTAATCATAGTTGAGAAACTCGGTGTTGAAGCTGGTGAAACTGTTACTTTTGATAATGTTATTGCAGTAAGCAATGACGGATTAAAAGCTGGTGAAGATGTGAAAGATGCCAGTGTTACCGCTACTGTAGTTGAGAACGGTAAAGCAAAAAAAGTTATCGTTTACAAATACAAGAGAAAAACTGGATATCACAAGAAAAACGGTCACAGACAGCAGTACACTAAAGTAAAAATCGAAAAGATTAACGGTTAATCTGGTGTCATTATGATTACAATTACAGTTAAGAAGAGAAATGGAAATTATCTGGAATTTGTTTCGAAAGGTCACGCCGGATATGCAGAGGAAGGGCAGGATATTGTCTGTGCTGCTGTTTCTGTACTGGTGATCAATACTGTAAATTCTCTTGAGACATTTACAGATGATCAGTTTGAAGTGCAGGAAGATGACGGCTATGTATCTTTTCATTTTACGGCTCCGGTTACTGAGAGGGGAACTCTTCTCATGGATTCGCTGATTCTCGGATTAACAGAAATTGAACATAGTTATAACAATCGATATTTGACAGTAAAAGTCAAGGAGGTGTAACAACATGATGAAAATGAACCTTCAGTTATTCGCACATAAAAAAGGAGTTGGTTCTACAAAGAACGGTCGTGATTCCGAATCCAAGAGATTAGGTGCGAAGAGAGCAGACGGACAGTTTGTTAAAGCTGGAAATATTCTTTACAGACAGCGCGGAACTAAGATCCATGCTGGTGAGAACGTAGGTTGCGGTAAAGATTATACTTTATTCGCACTTAAAGATGGTGTCGTAAGATTTACCAGAAAAGGACGCGATAAGAAACAGGTTTCTATCGTTCCAGTAGAAGCAGAATAATCTGGTTAAGCGAAGGCTTCAAATCTAATATGGGTTTGGAGCCTTTCTTTTATAGTAGAATTGCTATAGATTAAAAGAGTTATATGATATAAAAGAAACCATAGCAATCCATGTAAATAATGCATATTGATCCGACTCATCAGAGTGCGAAATCCTGCTGAACGGTCTCAAATGCATTAATTTAAGAAGATTACTATTACGAAATAATCATTAGTAAAGGACAGAGGTGTGTCATATGTTTGCAGACAGAGCGAAAATCTATATCCGCTCCGGTAAAGGCGGCGACGGCCATGTAAGTTTCCGCAGAGAATTATATGTTCCGAATGGCGGTCCTGACGGCGGCGACGGCGGTCGTGGAGGAGACGTGATATTTGAGGTAGATGAAGGCCAGAACACCCTTGGCGACTACCGACACAGAAGAAAATATAAAGCAGAAGACGGACAGGAAGGCGGCAAAAAACGCTGCCATGGTGCCGATGGAAAAGATGTTGTATTAAAAGTTCCGGAAGGAACTGTTATCATGGATGCAGAATCCGGTAAAGTAATTGCTGATATGTCCGGTGAAAATAAACGCCAGATCGTATTAAGAGGCGGAAGAGGTGGCAAAGGAAACCAGCATTATGCGACTGCAACCATGCAGGTTCCGAAATATGCACAGCCAGGACAGCCTGCGCAGGAACTGGAAGTTCTTCTGGAGCTGAAAGTAATCGCAGACGTAGGTCTGGTTGGATTCCCGAATGTCGGAAAGTCCACATTCCTTTCCCGTGTTACCAATGCACAGCCGAAAATTGCCAACTATCACTTTACAACCCTGAGCCCAAATCTTGGTGTTGTAGATACTGAAAACGGTGGTTTTGTTATCGCTGATATTCCCGGTCTGATCGAAGGTGCTTCCGAAGGTGTGGGACTTGGACATGAGTTCCTCCGCCATATTGAACGTACCAGAGTCATTATCCACATTGTAGATGCAGCATCTACAGAGGGACGTGACCCAATCGATGATATTTATAAGATTAATAAAGAACTGGAAGCTTATAATCCGGAAATTGCTGCAAGACCACAGGTAATCGCAGCAAATAAAATCGACTGTATCTATACAGAAGACGGCGAAGAGAGCCCGATTGACAAACTTAAGGCAGAATTTGAGCCAAAAGGAATCCAGGTATATCCGATTTCCGCTGTCAGCGGTCAGGGTGTCAGAGAACTTTTATTCCATGTGAAAGAACTTCTTGACAGCTGCCCACAGGAACCTGTAGTATTTGAACAGGAATTCTTCCCTGAAGATATGTTGATCGGAGAAAACCTTCCATATACAGTAGAGCAGAGTCCTGAAGATCCGACAATTTTTGTTGTCGAGGGATCGAAGATTGAAAAGATGCTTGGCTACACAAATCTTGATTCCGAAAAAGGTTTCGCATTCTTCCAGAAATTCCTGAAAGAGGGAGGCATCCTGGAAGAACTTGAGAAGGCAGGCATTCAGGAAGGCGATACTGTGCGTATGTACGGATTTGATTTTGATTACTATAAATAGATTCAATAATGAAACAGATGTGGTAAGACGGATGATTTTGTCCGTTTGCAGAGAATAACAGAGGAAAATAAAAATGACAAGTAAACAGAGAGCTTATTTAAAAGGTCTTGCAATGACCATGGATCCAATCCTTCAGCTTGGAAAGGGTGGTCTTACTCCTGAGAACACAGCCGCAGTAGATGAGGCACTTGCAGCCAGAGAACTGATCAAGATCAGTGTTCTTCAGAACTGCCTGGAGGATCCGCGCCAGATGGCTGAGGTTCTGGCAGAACGTACACGTTCCCAGATCGTACAGGTTATCGGTAAGAAAATTGTTTTATACCGTGAAGGCAAAAACGAAAAGAAAAAAATTGAATTACCCAGAAAATAATACGGAGTTTTTTATGGCTGACATCAAACACAGAATTGGTATTATGGGCGGTACTTTTGATCCCATCCACATGGGGCATCTGATTCTGGGAGAGAAAGCATACGAACAGTTCCGACTGGAAAAGGTACTGTTCATGCCTTCCGGAAATCCGCCTCACAAGAGAAACCGTCAGGGACGTGCCACAGATGAAGAAAGAGTTGAAATGGTCCGCAGGGCGATTACCGGAAATCCTCACTTTGAACTGTCCCTGACTGAAATGCATGAAAATGGTTATACTTACACTTATCATACACTGGAAATGCTAAAAGAGAAGAATCCGGATACTGATTATTATTTTATAATCGGCGCAGACTCCCTGTATGACTTTGATACATGGCGTGAACCGGAAAGAATCTGCAGAAACTGCATTCTGGTAACTGCTGTAAGAAATCATTCCACAATCGCAGAGCTCGAAGCAGAAATGAACCGTCTTTCGCTTAAATATAATGGCACATTTCTGACACTGAATACCACAAACCTTGATGTATCCAGCGAAATGTTCAGAAACTGGATCAGCGAAGATAAAAGTGTGCGTTACTATATTCCTGATCCGGTGATTGAGTATATCAGAGAAAACCAGATTTACCGTCTGGCCGAAAAGAAAGGATGATCTTCCGATGGCAGAGTATGATTTTATAAAAATGCAGAAAAAATTAGCAAAATATCTGGATGAGGATCGTTATGAACATACGTTGGGAGTTATGTTTACATGTGCAGCACTTGCCATGGTTCATGACTGTGATCTGATCACAGCCCAGACTGCCGGACTGCTCCATGACTGTGCAAAATGTATTCCGAACAAAAAGAAGCTGAAAATGTGCAGCCAGCATCATATTTCGGTATCTGAATTCGAACAGGAACATCCTTTTTTACTTCATGCCAAGCTTGGAGCTTACGTAGCTAAGGCTAAGTATGATGTTACAGATGAAAATATTCTTTCTGCCATCACCTGGCATACTACCGGAAAGCCGGAGATGACACTGTTGGAAAAAATCGTCTATATTGCCGATTATATTGAACCAAAACGTGATAAAGCTCCTAATCTTGCAATTGTACGTAAACTGGCTTTTCAGGATCTTGACGAATGTATGTATAAGATTTTGGGTGATACACTGGCTTATCTGGAGGAAAATCCGAAAGATATTGATAATGCTACGAAAGATGCTTTTTTGTATTACAGAGATTTACACATGAAAAGACAGTCCTGAGTATAAATTGTCTCGACTGGCAGAGTTTTACATATAGGGGGACAGCACAACAGGGAGAACAGATTACGGATATAAATATTTATTTAGAGAAGATATATGTAGCTATTCAATAGTCTGTTGATCATGAATATATTGAACAGTTACAAAAGCAGATAGAAAGAGAGGTTGTTTCCATGAACAGAGAACTTGAAATGGCAAAACTTGCCTGCCGCGCACTTGATGAGAAAAAAGGAAAAGATATTAAGGTAATAGATATCCATGAAGTATCTGTAATTGCCGATTATTTTGTAATTGCAAGTGCTTCCAACCAGAATCAGGTTCAGGCTATGGTTGACAATGTAGATGAAACACTTGGCAGAGCCGGATTTGAAGCAAAACAGATTGAGGGAACCAGAAACTCCAGCTGGGTTCTTATGGATTACGGCGATATGATCGTCCACGTATTTGACGAAGAGAATCGTCTTTTCTATGACCTCGAAAGAATCTGGAGAGATGGTAAGGTTCTTGACGTTAATGAATTTCTTGAGAAATAAGTAGAAAAAATTTACAGTTATTCGGTGTAGAACTGCGTAGCGAGGCGGATGATTTTATCCGCCTGACTTTGTGAAATTTGCAAAATAAAATATAGAGGAAATCAGATATCATCATTAAGAGATACCTGATTTCCTCTGTTGTTTTTTAAATTGATATAGTATAATTTGCAGTGTATGGTGTCTTATACACTGAATCAAGTAAGTCTCCTGCTTCAATTGCGAAAAACAATAAGCAGTGGATGGGGACTTGCTTGTATCAGGCGGAGTGCAAGCTCCTTCTGATAAACTGCGGAGCAGTTATTCGGTTATGAGCAAGTAGTGAAGCGGATTGCGAATATCTGCCTGACTATTCACGTATCAGTTATATTACTCATACAAACGGAACACACCAAATACTTTGCCAAGAATCTGAAGACCTTCATGTACAAGGATTGGCTCCATTGTATCGTTTTCCGGCTGGAGACGATAGTATCCTTTTTCTTTATGGAAAGTCTTAACTGTAGCACCGTCATCGATCAGCGCAACAACAATATCTCCATCCTCTGCTGTGGACTGTTGTTTTACCAGAACCTGATCTCCGTCAAAAATTCCGGCGTTTATCATACTTTCTCCTTTTACTTTCAACAGAAAGCTCTGTGAATTAGGCATAAACTCTGCAGGGATAGGGAAATAGCCTTCAATATTCTCAACTGCCAGAAGTGGCTGTCCGGCTGCCACAGTTCCTATGATGGGAACATTCACAACCTCTCTGCGGACCAGATTAAAATTGTCATCAATAATCTCAATCGCACGTGGTTTCGTTGCATCTCTGCGGATATATCCATTTTTCTCCAGTGCTTCCAGATGTGAATGAACGGAAGAAGTAGATTTCAGGTTGACTGCCTCGCAGATTTCACGAACTGCCGGCGGAAATCCCCGGTTCAAAATCTCATTCTTTATGTAATCAAGAATCTCCTGCTGCTTTGGCGTGATTCTTCCATATGGCATAATTATACCCTCCTTTTTAAGTTATTTTTTGTTCGTACACTCTTCATAACCATTCAGCAGTCTGCTATTCTATGAGATACTGAATAGTTTCTGTTTTTTTATCATATCATAATTCCTGACAAAAAGCAAACTTATATTCTGAAAATGTGTTCTTACTTATGTGCTCCCGTTACTGTTTACTCCATTCTCAGTAACGGGATTATTGGTTACAGTTAACACACCACTATCTTGCGAGGTGTTTTGGCATGAATATGCCAAAATCCCGAGACATACAAGCCAAAATT